>Ga0302314_10000040_pt1 | contig 206738 bp, 191 predicted proteins | sample III_Palsa_N2_3_FD_200533 | JGI IMG/M metagenome (GOLD analysis project Ga0302314, IMG submission 200533) | Peat permafrost microbial communities from Stordalen Mire near Abisko, Sweden - III_Palsa_N2_3 | ecosystem: Environmental > Terrestrial > Soil > Palsa > Peat permafrost | place: Sweden... | reverse complement strand
CAGCTTCCATCAACACCATGCCGATGCCCACGAACCCCCCGCACGTGCTTGCGAGACATTTACGCAAGATCGACTACGCACTCAAGCATCTGGTTCTCCCTGCTTGCTACTATTTTCCTGCCATTGGCGACTTCCACGCTGACCTGATCGGTCGCGATCTCCGCCGCAAGAGCGGCGGGACGAGATACTTCACGGAAGTTGGCATGGTTCATGTGCGGGCCATCGTCAAGGCGATCGAGGATGCAGAGGCGTTTTCGAATCGCGTCGATAGCGAAGAGATCTGGCACACCGTGTGGTCAGTGCTGAAGGCATCACTTGCCCAGGACCAGTTGCCTGAGTCCGGCGTCGAACTGCTCCAACTGGTCAGTGCCGATCTACATCCACTTGTCCAGAGTCGCACCTTCGTCCTCCCCCTGCGAGGAATCGAGTTCAAGGGGATAGTTGACCTGCCGCTTGGACAACTCGAAGTGATTCGACCGGATGCCGACTACTTCGCGAGCCAGGGTCTGACGCCGGGATTCGACAACCTTTCGCAAGTGGTGGAGCAGCACCGTGGCGTGCTGTGGATCACCGGCAAGAAGACGGGCTCTCCCCGCGTGGCCGAGCGTGAATTCCGGACTGCTGCTGATCTCACCGCGGGGTTGCTCGCAGTCCTCAGTGCGACGATGTTGAAGGATGGAGCAGCGCGTATCCGGATTGGCACCGGACTACATGGTGGGCCAGACCACGGCGGTGAGACTTGGTTTACCTGGACCGACGAGCCAGACAGCCTGAAGATTACCCGCGGTGGCGGCTACCGACCCCCGATGCCAATCGACGTCGAACTTCGGCAGCAGATCATCGACGCCTCCTTGACTACCAAGGCATTGTCGATCATCCATGCTGACGTTCGAAACGATCTGGACGAAAGCATTGCGCGCGGATTTCATTGGTTCGCGGATGCCCACCGAGATCCAGTCCTTGTCATGCAGTTCGTCAAGTATTGGAGCTGTATCGAAGTCTTCTTCTCGATGGACATCGAAGACATCACAAAGTCGATTTCGGCCGGTATCGCTTCAGTGCTGGTGTTTGGCGGCTTCGCGGTCGTGCCTTTCGCGGACTACACCAAGACAAAGGCACGGGTCGCGCAGCTGTACAAGAAGCGATCCAAAGCCGTTCACGGCGCTTCACATCAGCATGTGACGTATCAGGACATCGTAGAGCTGAGCAGATGGGCGGCGTGGCTGCTGGTGACCATGCTCAGCTTTTCCGAACGAGGCTATCCGGATAGGCAATCAGTCAGGAAAGACAGCATGCGACTTGACGCAAATGTTGGTGGCTCCGAGAAAGCACCGACACACCAGGGATAGCTGCCAGCCCAACAAGAAGCAGTCGGAAACATCCCACATCGTCACCTCCGCATGCTGTTTTATCCCCCTCAGCGGGTGCGTCATGGGTGAATATCAGGAGTCGCACTTAGAGGAAGGCCGCCGGATCTGGGTGGCCGCATTGCAGGGAGCTGTCGTCCGGCGTCGAGCCTCGGCCGGCTGCTTCCCGCTGCAGAGCCGACGGCCGGCGGGCGGAGTCCGTCCCAACCCGCATGGGTGCTCGCTCTAGATCGACCCCGGGCCGAGTCCCCCGGCATGCCCCTCGATTGGCACGACAATGCGCAAGCGTCGACCACCTCGACGCCTTTACAGTCAAGCGACGAAGGGGAAGCAGCGATGGAATCGCCGAACTTGTCGAGAGAGCTCATCGCCTTTCGCTTCCTCGTGCTCGTGTGGATCGGCGCGCTGTTGATCCTTGCCTATGGCGTCTACGCACACGTCGAGGCGGCGCGATCGCAGGGCGACGTGACGATGTTCTCGAACGAGATTTCGTTGTGCCGCAAGGAGGCATCGGGGCGGACGCCGGCGTGCAGGCAGAGCGACGCCCAGTCGCAGCGGGCATGCCGCGAGCAGACCGACCCGTGTTCGGATCGCTCAACGCCTGGATGGGGCCAGGGCCTCGATGCGTCGATCGCCTATCGGGACCACATGGTTCAGCGGGCAGAGAACGCGCCCTGGGTCGCGCTCACCGTCTTCGTGTGCGTGACCGGCATCTTCTACGCGGTGCGATGGGCATTGACCGGCCGGCTCCGGCCTCTTTGGCTGCTGAAGCGGCGGAACGGTTGACGCGATGACGATGACGCCGACGGCCGCATCAGCGATCAGCACAATTCACGGAGTCGCCTCGGCGGCGTCGAGCGCCGTCCACGGCGCCGCGGCAGTCGTTGCGCCCGCGCCGGGGTGGGTCGAGAGCGGAAGCCTCAGCTTCGAAATGGCGAAAGGGCTACCAGCAGCCTTCGTCACCCTCGTGATCGGCTGGATCGCGGCGACCATCGCGCGGCGACAACTCATCGTGGCGGCGGAGCAAAAGCGCGTCGCGACTGCGAAGCTAAATCTCGATCTATTCGATCGACGGCTGACGATTTTTCGGGCGACGGACCAGTTCTTGATGAACTCATTCCCTGGCGCGCCCCAGGACAAAACGGACTTCATCAACCTGTTCGCCGAAGCCTCGTTTCTCTTCGAGTCGGAGGTCGAGGCGTACATGAAGCTCGCGCTGAAGAATCGCGTCGATCTCGTCACCATCGGACTCCGCGCCGCAGGGAATCAAGGGATGGTGAGGCCTGAGGACATTGCACGCGACACTGAACTCGTTCAGTGGTTCAGCGACGAACACGGTGGAGGATGCCGCCTAGTGTTCGCGCCGTATCTCGATTTCAGCGAGTGGCGCTGACGCACAGCCTAGCTTTGGTCGCCATTCACGTCGCTGAAAGCGTGACCTTGTAGGCCCACGGGTGCATGCGAGCTCGATACACCTTGACCGCTGGGTGACCCAGCGCTGAACGCTCCGCAAGCAGCTGGCGCAGCGCCTGTTCGGTGGCCGCGCTGGCCTTGCATCCTAGGATGATGCCCGTCAGGCCAGCGGGCGCGAACGGTAGGTACGAGCGCGCGCCGTTTGGTTCGAAGATCCGTGACTCTCGTTCGTACGACCACACTGGATTCTTGCGAAGCATCGTGGCGCGCAGCCCGCCAAACGGATCGCGGAGCCAATCGACGATGGGGTATTCCTCGGAGTAGTCCACCGGAACAGCGTAGGTGATCGTGTCGAGGCAGCGGGTCGGCTCGAACTGGAAGGCAATCCCCGTGTGGCTTGCTGCGTAGTGACTCCACATCAGCAAGTGCCTCGGATTCGGTGTGAAGCACGCGACCCCGGCCGCGTCGAGGTGCTTGCGGAACTTCGCCAGCATGGTCACCGTCAAGCGTTGCGGGTTCGCAAGCATCTCTTCCCGACGTTGCGCCTTCTGCTCGGGCGTGAGGCCTACAACGGCACCCTCTCGCGCAAGGAGCCACGCGCGCATCTCATCTACCGACCCGTCAAACGTCACATGCGCTGCGGTATCGAAGGGATCGTTGAAATCGGCCGGCGACGACAACCACAGCTCCGACCGAACGATGACGTCGCGCACGCGGTCGATGTTGTTCGCGTTCAGGGTTCCGTAGCGGTACAGGAAGCGGGGATAGCCTGTGACGACCCGCCGATTGAACTCGCCGCGTCGCTCGCGGTACGGCAGGTGGTAGACGCGCGCAAAGAGCGGGTCTTCGCTCGGGGGGGGGCGTTGTGGTGGCGCGTACGGTCTGGTCATGAATAGTCAAGTCGCCATCATAGGTATTCTTGGCGCTTCCCAGCGCCAAGCATAAACCGAACGTCGGACTCAAGCGGAAATTTGGGAAAAGCGTAGTGTTCTCGGCAGTGTCGGCGTCTCGAATTCCGGCACCGCGCACCAGGCGCACCCTGGTTCCAACGAAAGAGCACATGGCAACGAAGACGGAAAAGGTTACTCCCCCGACGAAGCGCGAAACGAAGGACGCCAGCAAGCTGCTGCGCGATGGGCACTCGGCCGGCGGCCGTGTCCTGAACGAGAAAAAGCAGGCGATCAAGCAGGGCGTCGCAAAAAAGGGGAAGTGAGCGCAGTCGGGGGCGCCAGGGCACAGCGTCCCCGTTTTCCGCACGGCATACAGGTACCCCTTGTGGCCGCGCCCAAGCCGCAGGGATGGCGCACCCCGTGAGCCTGGCCGCGAGCACGCAGTACCGCGCCTTTTGCAGAGGATCGATGCGTCCGGTAGCGCCGAGCAGCCTCCGATAAGCCCACCCCGGATTCGACTATCTGCACGAATCGGCTCCGTGAGGCTTCGATAGCCTGCGCCGGCTATCTCGCTTCGACGAAGAATCGACAGCAGGTCGGACAAGCTAAGAGCCACGCGTGGAATTGTCGGGGGATGAAATCGCATTTCCTCCCTGGGCCAGTGTTCATGGGGGTCTTGACAGACACCCTCTCTTCCAATGAACAGGATGCTTTGCAGCCGAATCAGCCGGCCGCGGCGCGAGAGGCGACGCCCAGTCGCGACGTCTCGGCGAGTGACCACTCGGCGGACAGCTGGTCAAGTCACAAGAACTGGTTGCCCTAGCGCCACGAACCACAGTTGCTCTCAGGCACGACGCATGGCTGGCGCGCAACCGCACGCTTCCATTTTGTCCTCGAATGAAAAGCGCCCGGTCGAGCAGGGCGCCAGTTCGTTCTGCTTGGAATTTGTCGCTTATTGCGTCAGCGTCTTTTCACTTATTTGTCGCTTTTTTCACTTTATCTGTCACCCCACAAGTTCAGACGTCGATATTCGCCGCCCGCAGCGCATTCAATTCAATGAACTGCCGCCGCGGTTCCACCTCGTCGCCCATCAGCATCGTGAACACGTGATCGGCCTCGATCGCGTCTTCGATCTCGACCTTCAGCAGACGACGCACGTTCGGATCCATGGTGGTCTCCCACAGCTGCTCGGGGTTCATCTCGCCGAGGCCCTTGTAGCGCTGGCGGCCGACGGCGCTTTCGGCCTGAGCCATCAGCCAGGCCATCGCGGCGCGGAAGTCGGCGACCTTGCTTTCCTTCTGGCGTTCGCCTTCGCCGCGCTTGACCACGGCCTCGGGGCCCAGCAGGCCCTTGAAGGTGACGCCGGCGGTGCTCAGGGCCTCGTAGTCGGCGCCGTGCACGAAGTCCTGCGTGATGATGCTGGCCTTGGTGTTGCCGTGGTGCTGGCGCTCGATGCGCAGCACGTGCTTGTCGGTGCGCTCGTCGAACTGCGCGCTGACCTGGGCGTCGTGCAGCGCGCCCGCGAGCGCGACGGCGCTGGCCTCGGCCTGCGACGCGTCGTCGAGGTTGAGCGTCAGGCCGTCGGCGATCGTGCGCAGCGCCTCGACGTCCATCCAGTTCGACAACCGGTCCATCACGCTGGTAGCGAGCAGGTACTTGCGCGCCAGCTCCTCGAGCGCCGAGCCGCTGAGCGCGGGACGACCCTCGCCCGGCTCGATGGCGGCGCCGTCCAGTGCTACCTTCAGCAGGTAGGCGTTGAGCTCGTCGCCGTCCTTCAGGTACTGCTCGTGCTTGCCCTGCTTGACCTTGTACAGCGGCGGCTGCGCGATGTAGATGTGGCCGCGCTCGACGAGGTCGGGCATCTGGCGATAGAAGAAGGTCAGCAGCAGCGTGCGGATGTGGGCGCCGTCGACGTCCGCGTCCGTCATGATGATGATGCGGTGGTAGCGCAGCTTGTCCGGGTTGAAGTCGTCGCCGCCCATGCCCTTGCCGATGCCCGTGCCGAGTGCGGTGATCAGCGTGAGGATGGCCTCGGACGACAGCAGCTTCTCGTAGCGCGCCTTCTCGACGTTGAGGATCTTGCCGCGCAGCGGCAGGATCGCCTGGAACTTGCGGTCACGCCCTTGCTTGGCGGAACCGCCGGCGGAGTCGCCCTCGACGATATAGATCTCGCACAGCGCGGGATCCTTTTCCTGGCAGTCGGCCAGCTTGCCGGGCAGGCCCATGCCGTCGAGAACGCCCTTGCGACGGGTCATCTCGCGCGCCTTGCGCGCCGCGTCACGCGCGCGCGCGGCGTCGACGATCTTGCTGCAGATGATCTTGGCGTCGGTCGGGTTCTCCAGCAGCCAGTCGGTGAGCAGGCGGCTGACGATGTCTTCCACCGGCGCGCGCACCTCGCTGGAGACCAGCTTGTCCTTGGTCTGGCTCGAGAACTTCGGCTCGGGCACCTTGACGCTGACGACGCAGGCCAGGCCTTCGCGCATGTCGTCGCCCGCGATCTCGACCTTGGCCTTCTTGGCGAAGTCGTTGTCGTCGATGTACTTGTTGATGACGCGCGTCATCGCGGCGCGCAGGCCGGTCAGGTGGGTGCCGCCGTCACGCTGCGGGATGTTGTTCGTGAAGCACAGCACGGACTCGTTGTACGTGTCGTTCCACTGCATCGCCACCTCGACCGACACGGGCGTGTTCTGGTCGCTCATCTTGTCGCCCTGGGCGTGGAAGATGTTCGGGTTGAGGATGGACTTGCCCTTGTTGATGAACTCGACGAAACCCTTGACGCCGCCGATGTACGCGAAGTTGTCTTCCTTCGCGTTGCGCTCGTCGACCAGGCGGATCTTGACGCCGTTGTTCAGGAACGAGAGCTCGCGCAGGCGCTTGGCGAGGATGTCGTAGTGGAAGTCGATGTTCGTGAAGATCTCTTCGTCGGGCCGGAAATGCACCTCCGTGCCGCGGCGCTCGGTCTCGCCGGTGATCTTCATGGGGCTCACCTCGAAGCCGTCGCGCATCTCGATCTGGCGATCCTGCGGAATGCCCTTGCGGAACTCGATGAAGTGCTGCTGGCCGTCGCGGCGCACCGTCAGGCGCAGCCAGTTCGACAGCGCGTTGACGCAGGACACGCCCACGCCATGCAGGCCGCCCGAGACCTTGTAGCTGTTCTGGTTGAACTTGCCGCCGGCGTGCAGCTCGGTCAGCGCGATCTCGGCGGCCGAGCGCTTGGGCTCGTGCTTGTCGTCCATCTTCACGCCGGTGGGGATGCCGCGGCCGTTGTCGACGACGGAGATCGAGTTGTCGGTGTGGATGGTGACGGTGATGTCGTCGCAATACCCGGCCAGCGCCTCGTCGATCGAGTTGTCGACGACTTCGAAGACCAGGTGGTGCAGGCCGGTGCCGTCGGACGTGTCGCCGATGTACATGCCCGGGCGCTTGCGCACCGCTTCCAGGCCTTCCAGGATCTGGATCGAGCCTTCGCCGTAGGCCGCCGAGACCGCGGCCGAATTGGCCTTGATCTCTTCGGGAGACAACGCCGGCATTTCCGGCAGCGCAGGCGCCGCGCTGTTGGCGTCGGGTTGCTGCGGGGTCGGAACGTCCTTCGGGGTGTCGTCGGGCGAGGTCTGATCAGTCATTGCAATTCACTTCCTGAGAACCGACGCGAGCCTCGTGACCCGCGCTGGCCATATCGTTGTCCAAACCGGCAAAACCGTGGCTGCCCTTTCCAAGGCTTTCTGGCCCGTCGGGCAGGCCACCCATGCGCCACGGCATGGAATGCATCGGAAACGCCCTGGGAGCGCTTCAGATGCGCATCGGCATCACGACATACTTGAAGCCGGGTTGCTCCGGCACCGTGATCAGCGCGCTCGAATTGCCGTCCTGCAGCTCGAGCTTGACCATGTCGTGGTCGATGTTGTTGAGCGCGTCCATCAGGTAGGTGACGTTGAAGCCGATCTCGATGGCGTCGCCGCCGTAGTCGATCTCGAGTTCTTCCTTGGCCTCTTCCTGTTCGGCGTTGCTCGACGCGATGCGCAGCGCGCCCGGCTCGAGGTTGACGCGCACGCCCTTGAACTTCTCGCTGGTCAGGATCGCCGCGCGTTGCAGGCTCGACAGGAACGGCTGGCGGCCCAGGATCACCGAGTTCTTGTGGTTCTTCGGGATCACGCGGTTGTAGTCGGGGAACTTGCCTTCGACGAGCTTGGTGACGAACTCCAGCCCCGAGAACGTGAACTTGGCCTGGTTGCCGGCAAAGCGCATCTCGATGGGCTCGTCGACGTTGCCCAGCAGGCGCGCCAGCTCCAGCACCGTCTTGCGCGGCAGGATCACCTCCTGCTTCGGGATCTCGGTCTCGAGCGTGGCCTGCGCCAGGCCGAGGCGGTGGCCGTCGGTGGCCACCAGCGTCAGCGTCTTGCCTTCGGCGACGAACAGGATGCCGTTCAGGTAGTAGCGGATGTCGTGCACGGCCATCGCGAAGTGCACCTGGTCGATCAGGCTCTTGAGCACCTTCTGCGGCACGCCGAAGCTGGGACCGAAATCGACCGCCTCGTTGACCAGCGGGAAGTCGTCCGCCGGCAGCGTCTGCATCGTGAAGCGGCTCTTGCCCGCCTGCAGCGTCAGCTTGGTGCCGCTGGAGGTCAGCGAGACGATCTGGTCGCCCGGCAGCGACTTGAGGATGTCGATCATCTTGCGCGAGCCGACGGTCGTCGACAGCGTGCCTTCGTCGCCACCGAGCGAGGCCGACGTGCGCACCTGGATCTCGAGATCGCTGGTGGTGAACTCGATCGAGTCGCCGTTCTTGCGCATCAGCACGTTGGCCAGGATGGGCAGCGTGTGCCGGCGTTCCACGATCCCCGACACCGCCTGCAACGCGCCAAGCAGTTTTTCCTGAGGCGCTTTGAGAACAATCATGTCTTCCTCTTTTTTAAACCTGGTGGTAGCTGGTAGTGCTCGTCGTGCACTGTGGAGAACTCTATTTTCGCCTGATTTATCAAGGGCTTGGCGGCCGCACAAGTCTGGGGGTCGAACCCCCGCTTGCGCTCGGACTCATCGATAACAACTTTCGCCTGCCATGCTTGCCTGTGGATGACTGCCCGGTTGTCCCGAAACGGTCCCCAGAGTTGTGAGTTGACAGTGTCCCTTCCTCCTGCGCAGGAGGTTTCGAACCTTCGAATCATCATCCTTTGAGCGTCTGCTCCAGCACGTGCAGCTGCTGGTTCAACTCGGTGTTCTTCTGCCGCTCGCCGCCGATCTTGCGCACGGCATGCAGCACGGTGGTGTGGTCGCGGCCGCCAAAGAGCTCGCCGATCTCGGGCAGGCTCTTCTGCGTCAGTTCCTTGGCCAGGTACATCGCGATCTGGCGCGGGCGGGCGATGCTCGCGGGGCGCTTCTTCGAGTACATGTCGGCCACCTTGATCTTGTAGAAGTCGGCCACGGTCTTCTGGATGTTCTCGACGGAGATCTGGCGGTTCTGGATCGACAGCAGATCCTTCAGCGCCTCGCGGGCCAGCGCGATGTTGATGTCCTTCTGCGAGAAGCGCGAGTAGGCCAGCACCTTGCGCAGCGCGCCCTCGAGCTCGCGCACGTTGGCGCGCACGTTCTTGGCGATGAAGAAGGCCACTTCCTCGGGCATCTGTGCCTGCTCGCCCTCGGCCTTGCGGATCAGGATGGCCACGCGCATCTCGAGCTCGGGCGGCTCGATGGCCACCGTCAGGCCCGAGTCGAAGCGGCTCGTGAGACGTTCGTCGATGTCGGCGAGACCCTTGGGATAGGTATCGCTCGTCATGATGATGTGCGCGCGGCGCGACAGCAGCGCCTCGAACGCGTTGAAGAACTCCTCCTGCGTGCGTTCCTTGCCGGCGAAGAACTGCACGTCGTCGATCAGCAGCAAGTCCAGCGAGTGGTACTTGGCCTTCAGCTCGTCGAAGGTCTTGCGCTGGTAGTTCTTGACGACGTCGGAGATGAACTGCTCGGCGTGCAGGTACAGCACGCGGGCGTCCGGCTTGTCTTTCAGCAGCTGGTTGCCGACGGCGTGCACCAGGTGGGTCTTGCCGAGGCCGACGCCGCCGTAGACGAACAACGGGTTGTACATCGCCCCCGGCGCGCCGGCCACGTGCAGCGCGGCGGTGCGGGCCATCTGGTTGGCGCGGCCGGCGACGAGGGTGTCGAAGGTCAGTGCGGGGTTGAGCCGGTGCGAGTTCATCGCCGGCGCGATGTGCATGGGCCGCGCCGGCGCGGGCGTACCCGCCGGCGCGGCGGCGTGGCCGTTGGCCGGGCTGGCGAGCGCCTGCTCGAAGACGGCGCCGATGCGTTGCGGCGGATGGTTGGTGATGAAGCCGCTGCCGGAGGGCACGTGGGCGTGGCCCGGCGCCGGAGCGTCGCGCGGCGCCAGCGCGAGTTCAAGGCGCACCGGTTTGCCGGCGAGCTCGGTCAGCACGGACTCGATGCGCGAGCCGTATTGCGAGCGGATCCAGTCGAGCTTGAAGCGATTGGGCACCCGCACGAGCGCGACCGTGCCGTCGCCGACATCGGTGAAGTCGGCCGGCGGCAAGGGCCGGATCCAGGTGCTGAATTGCTGTTCGGGCAGCTCCGTCGCGAGTCGCTCGCAACTGCGGTGCCAAAGGTCTAGGGACATTGTGGACAAGTTCTTCTCAAGCCGGCCGATTCTACCCGCGACGAATCGGTAAAAGAACGGTTATCCACAGAAACAGACGCGCGGTCAATCCCCCCGGATCGCACGGCCGCACGTGCCAAGTCGTTGACTCGTAATGTGTTTCTCTGCTCTAATCGAGGGTTCCCCGGAGATTTTCATCCATGAAGCGTACCTACCAGCCCTCCAAAGTCCGTCGCGCCCGTACGCACGGCTTCCTCGTCCGCATGAAGACCCGTGGCGGCCGCAGCGTCATCGCTGCCCGTCGCGCCAAGGGTCGCAAGCGTCTCGCCGTCTGATTCCAGACGTCGGACTGAACGCTTCGCCGGTAAGGAATTCCAGGGCGGCTCGCGCCGCCCTCGTTGTCTCTGCGTCGCCCTCCTCGTCGAGGACGCTGACGCAGTGCGTTGAATTCCTGCTTCACGGCATACCGGGCCGGCGGCCTTGACCGCAGGCGACCTCGATTCTTCGCTGCTCGGCCGCATCGTGCGGCCGGCGGACTACGTGCGCGTGCTCGCGACGCCGATGCGTCTGCGCAGTCCCCATTTTGCCGTCCATCACCTGGTCGGCAGGCCGCTGCCTTTGAAGCGACCGATGGCGCGTGTCGTGGTCGATATCGAGGACTCGAGCGCCGTCCTCGAAGACGGCCGGACCGGCCATGCACCGGTTACTGCCAGCTTGTCTACAGAGTTATCCACAGGCGGCCGTGCTGTCGGGGTGATAGGTGTGGACGACTCGCAGGATTCGGGCCCGCAAACGCTGGTGGAAACCCCGACGCCTGCCGGCGGCCTCGACCGCTGGCTGGGCCTCGTCGTGCCCAAGCGCCATGCCAGGCGCGCTGTCACGCGCACGCTCGTCAAGCGCCAGATCCGCAACGTGGCCGCGGCCTGCGCGCGGCAGCTCGAGCCCGGCCTGTGGGTGGTGCGCCAGCGCTCGCCGTTCGATCCGAAGCAGTTCCCGAGTGCCGCCTCCGACGCCCTGAAAGAAGCGGCGCGGGCCGAGCTGCGCGCGCTGTTCGATCGCGCCGTGCGCGGCGAGCGCGACCGCGTCAAGCCGCGTCCCGCGGGCGAGCCGCCGTCCCGCGCCAAGACGGGCAAGGCCGCCAAGCCGAAAGCCGCGAAGCCCGCGTCGCCCGGCGCCGCCGAGGGCACGTCATGCGCGGCCTGACGACGCTGCTGCACCTGCCGCGCCTCGCGCTGATCGGGCTGGTGCGCGCGTATCGCCTGCTGTTGAGTCCGTGGGTGGGCCAGAGCTGCCGCTTCGCGCCGACCTGCTCCGTCTACGCGATCCAGGCGCTGGAACGGCACGGCGCCATCGCCGGCACCGGGCTGGCGGGCTGGCGCATCCTGCGTTGCAACCCGTGGTGTCACGGTGGCTGCGACGAAGTCCCCGACAATATGCCTTGGACCCGGACCAAGGCGTCCCCATCTGCGGGCCTGTTCACCAGCCTGCTGCCCCGTGATTCCGGCTCCGAGCCGGCCGCCGCGACGCCGACGACGGCCGCGACCGACAAATAAAACCTTCGAACACCCCACATGACCGAAATTCGCCGCACCCTGCTGCTGGTCGTCTTGATGATGTCGCTGCTGATGCTGTTCGACAAGTGGCGCATCTATCACGGAGAGACGTCGCTGCTGGCGCCGCGCCCGGCGGCCACCAAGCTCGTCGGCGCATCGGGGGCGGCTTCCGCGCCCGTCGTCAACAACGCCGCGCTCGTCGCCGCCGCCACGCCCGCCTCCGGCGCCGCGTCGGCCGCGGTGGTGAACCTGCCGATCGAGGACGTGACGATCCAGACCGACGTCGTCAGGGCCACGCTCAACACGCTCGGCGGCGACATCGTCGACCTCGACCTGCTGAAGTACCAGGACGTCGACAACCACAGCGAGATCTGGCGCCAGATCAAGGCACTGGTCGGCATCCACGTCCCGGTGCCGGCCAAGACCGACGTGAAGGTGTTTGATACCAGTGCCTCGCAGTTCTATGCCGCGCAGACGGGCCTGACCGGGCTGTCCACCGACGCGCTGTCGCACGGCGTGATGCGCCTGGCGAGCAGCGAACGCACGCTGGCAGACGGCAAGAACGATCTCTCGGTGCGCTTCGAGTCGCCCGTCGTCGACGGCGTGCAGCTGGTCAAGACGTACACCTTCCATCGCGGCAGCTACGCGATCGACGTCACGCACCAGGTGATCAACCACTCCGGCGCGCCGATCAAGCCCGACCTGTACCTGCAACTGGTGCGCGACGGCCGCACGCCGCCGGGCGGCTACTTCAACGGCCCGAGCTCGTACACCGGGCCGGCCGTCTACCGCGACGACACCTTCCACAAGATCTCGTTCTCCGACATCGACAAGGGCAAGGCCAAGGACGCGATCGACTCCAAGGCCGTGACCAACAACGGCTGGATCGCGATGATCCAGCACTACTTCTCGTCGGCCTGGATTCTCCCGAAGGACACGTCGCGCAGCTACGGCGTGGGCCAGTTCCCCGCCAGCGCCCACGGCCTGACGACCTACTACAGCGCGATGTTCACGCCGGTCGGCACCGTCGCCCCGGGCGCCAGCCAGACCGTCGACGCCACGCTGTTCGCCGGCCCGCAGGAAGAAAAGCTGCTCGCGCCGCTGGCCCCGAACCTCGAACAGGTCAAGGACTACGGCCTGCTCAAGATCATCGCGCAGCCGCTGTTCTGGCTGCTGTCGAAGATCCACGTGGTGATCGGCAACTGGGGCTGGTCCATCGTCGCGCTCGTGTTCCTGCTGAAGATCGCGTTCTACGGCCTCAACGCCAACGCGTATCGCTCGATGGCCAAGATGAAGGCCGTCAACCCGCGCATCCAGGAGCTGAACGTCCGCTACAAGGACAACCCGCAGCAGAAGCAGCAGGAGATCATGAAGATCTACCGCGAGGAGAAGGTCAACCCGCTGGGCGGCTGCCTGCCGATCTTCATCCAGATGCCGATCTTCATCGCGCTGTTCACGGTGCTGACGTCGTCGGCCGAGATGCGCGGCGCGCCGTGGATCGGCTGGATCCATGACCTGTCCATCATGGATCCGTACGCGATCCTGCCGATCCTGATGACGGCCACGTCGCTGCTGCAGGTCTCGCTGCAACCGGCGCCGGCCGATCCGGTGCAGGCCAAGATGATGTGGCTGATGCCGCTGGCATTCAGCGCCGCGCTGTTCTCGTTCCCGGCCGGCCTGACGCTGTACTGGGTCACGAACAACACGCTCACCATCGTGCAGCAGTGGCTGATCAACCGCCAGATCAACGGCGAGAAGAACAAGGCCGCCAAGGTCACGGACGCGAAGATCGTCAAGAGCTGACGCCTTCGGCGGTCGACTCGACGACGCCGCGATCGATGCAAGCCCGGCTTGCGCCGATCGCGGCGTTTCTCGTTGGGCGCGACAATCGCAGCACATGAACACCGCCGCCTCGCTCGCCCACCTCAACGACCCCATCGTCGCGATCGCCACGGCGCCCGGCCGCGGCGCGGTGGGCATCGTGCGGGCGTCGGGACGCGATCTCGCTACGCTGATCGCGGCCGTCTGCGCGAAGCCGCTGACGCCGCGCGTCGTGCACTACGGGCCCATCCTCGATGCGCAAGGCCAGGCGCTCGACCAGGGCCTGGCGATCCACTTCCCCGCGCCGAATTCGTACACCGGCGAGGACGTGCTGGAGCTGCAGGCGCACGGCGGCCCGGTGGTGCTGCAGCTGATCCTCGCGCGCTGCCTCGAGGCCGGTCGCGGCATCGGGCTGCGTCTTGCGAACCCGGGCGAGTTCACGGCGCGCGCCTTCTTCAACGACAAGCTCGATCTCGCGCAGGCCGAGGCCGTCGCCGACCTGATCGACGCCAGCACCGAGGCCGCCGCGCGCTCGGCCGGCCGCTCGCTGGCCGGCGCGTTCTCCAAGGAGATCGACGGGCTCGCGCAGCGCGTCGTGCATCTGCGCATGCTGGTCGAGGCGACGCTCGACTTCCCCGAAGAAGAGATCGACTTCCTCGAACGCGCCGGCGCGCGAAAGCAGCTCGCCGACATCCGCGCGCAACTCGACGCGGTGATGGCGCGCGCGCGCCAGGGCGCGCTGCTGCGCGAGGGCCTGCGCGTCGTGCTGGCCGGCGCGCCCAACGTCGGCAAGAGCTCGCTGCTGAACGCGCTGGCCGGCGCCGAGCTGGCCATCGTCACGCCGATCGCCGGCACCACGCGCGACCGCATCACCGAGACGATCCAGATCCATGGCGTGCCGGTGCACGTGATCGACACCGCCGGCCTGCGCAATGCCAGCGACGAGGTCGAGAAGCTGGGCATCGCGCGCAGCTGGCAGGCGATCGCCGACGCCGACGCCGTGTTGTTCCTGCACGATCTCAGCCGGGCCGACGATCCGCAGGCCCGGGCCGACGACGAGGCCATCGCCGACGAACTCGCGCGCGCCCACGCCGCCGAGCCGCTGCACGTCTTCAACAAGCGCGACCTGGCGCCGGATCACGCGCTGCCCGCAGGCGCGCTCGCGCTGTCCGCGCAGACCGGCGCGGGCCTCGATGCGCTGCGCGACGCCCTGCTCGAACGCGCCGGCGCCACGCACGTGCCCGACGGCGTCTTCATCGCGCGCACGCGTCACGTGCAGGCGCTCGCGCGCACGGACGAGCACTTGCAGCTGGCGCAGTCGCACGCGGATCAGCGCGACGCCGCGCTCGATCTGTTCGCGGAGGAGCTGCGCCTGGCGCACGGCGCGCTCGGCGAGATCACGGGTCAGTTCACCGCGGACGATCTGCTGGGCGAGATCTTCGGGCGGTTCTGCATCGGAAAGTAGAACGCCGCTGGTGAATCGAAGAAAGCCAGAGGCGGGGTGCAATCGCGATCCGTGGCGGCGGCCGCCTCAAAGGCTCTTGCTGATGGCCGACTTCAACGCCCGCAGCGCGCGCTCGTCGCGCTTGTAGAACGTCCATTGCCTGATGCGCCTGGACGTCAGCAGCCCCGCGGCGGTCATCATCTTCAGGTGCACGCTGGCCGTGGGCTGGCTGACGCCCAGCTTCTGCGCGATCAGCAGTCCGCAGACGCCGTCCTTGACGAGGTCGCCGTCGACCTGGGGCGGGAAATGCGCGCGCGGATCCTTCAGCCATTCGAGGATCTGCAGCCGCTTCTCGCTGGCCAGGGCACGGTAGACGTCGACGCTCATCGGCAACTCGCGGTTCGGCTTGACGATTAGTTAATTAGCTAATTATAGTAGCTTAGCAACCGGAAAATGCACATGGACACGACGCCCCTTTTGACGCGCACGCGTATCGAACTCGCCGCCGCCACGCTGCGCGGCCACGTACGGCGCACGCCGGTGCTGGAGGTCGACGGCGCGGATGTCGGCCTGCCCGGCGTCGAACTGGTGTTCAAGCTCGAGTTCCTGCAGCACGGCGGCTCGTTCAAGGCGCGCGGCGCGTTGCTGAACCTGCTGACGCGTCCCGTGCCGCCGGCAGGCGTCGTCGCGGCCTCGGGCGGCAACCATGGCGTGGCCGTCGCCTTCGCGGCCAGGCGCACCGGCCACGCCGCCACCATCTTTGTGCCCAGCGTGTGTTCGCCCGCCAAGCTGGCGCAGATCGCGTTGCACGGCGCCGCCATCCGGATCGCGGGCGATCGCTACGCCGACGCGCTGGCTGCCAGCCAGGCCTGGCAGCGCGAGACCGGCGCGCTCGCGATCCATGCGTTCGACCAGGTGGAGACGCTGCTGGGCCAGGCGACCGTGGCGCTCGAATTCGAACAGCAGGCGCCGACGCTCGATGCGGTGCTGGTGGCCGTCGGCGGCGGCGGCCTCATCGGCGGGATGGCGGCGTGGTACCAGGGGCGCACGCGTCTCGTCGCGGTGGAGCCGGAGGCCGCGCCGACGTTGACGCTCGCGCTCGAGGCCGGCCATCCGGTGGACGCGCCCGCCAGCGGCGTGGCGGCGGACTCGCTCGCGCCGCGCCAGGTCGGCGCGTTGATGTTTCCGCTGGCGCAGCGTCACGTGGCGCAGGCCGTGCTCGTCAGCGACGACGCGATCCGCGAGGCCCAGCGCACGCTGTGGCGCGTGTTGCGCGTGGTGGCCGAACCCGGCGGCGCCGCCGCGTTCGCGGCGCTGCAGTCGGGCGCGTATCCCGCGAAGGCGGCCGACCGCATCGGCGTCCTGCTGTGCGGCGCCAACACGGACGCCGTGCAGTTCGCGTCGGCGTGAATCTGCAGACGCACGTCTTCACTCTGTTGGCCGTCCCCGGCGCGGGGTATCCGTCGCAAGCCGCGTTTCCGGCGTGTGAAGTGAGCGCGCGCCGCTGCCGCTGACGGCGCCAGGCGCGTCCGCGAGGCCGCGCGCGTCCCATGGACACGACAGACGGTGCACCCGCGCCGACGGACGTCGCGCTTTGCCTTGTCGCCGTCAGGCCGGGACGTGACAATTGGTGTCAAATGCCTGATGACAGGCACGATGGCTCGCCATGACCCAACGCAGGGGCCAGGCGCCGTCGGGTGAGGATTAGAGAATGAACGTTGCAAACCTGGTTCAGGCCATTCACACGCTGAACGCGTACGACGCGTTCCGGCCACGCTTTTCGCCGGAGAACTGGCGCGTGGTGGGCTCGTACCTGATCCGTCGCGAGATGAAGGGCGGCGACGTCCTGATCTACCAGGGCGATTCCGACCGCACGATGTATTTCCTCGAGTCGGGCACGCTGCAGGTCTACGTGCGCGGCACGGCGACGTCGGCGGCCAAGATCGCGCTGCTGCGCGCTGGCGCCATCGTCGGCGAGCCGGCGCTGTTCGGCGAGACGATGCGCATGGCGCAGGTCGACGCGATCGCGCCCAGCATCGTCTGGGCGCTGAGCCGTCCGCGGCTGGACGAGATGCTGGCCAGCCAGCCCGAGCTCGCATACGAGATCCTGCGCGCCTCGGGCGCGGTGATGGCCGAGCGCATGCGCGGCACGCTCGAGCGCGGCACGCCCGTCGCCTAGGCGCCCGTCGTCAGCTTTTCCTCGGCCGCCTGCAGCGGCTCGGGCATTCCGGCCAACACCAGCGTGTCGCCGGCGGCGAGGCGCTGATCCGGGTTCGGCGGCAGCACGCGGCCGTTCGACAGGCGCAGCGACACCACTTGCACGCCGTCGGCATTGACGCCGGTCTCGCCCAGCGTGCGGCCCGCCGCCGCGCCGTTCGCTGGAATCGTGACGCTGGCCAGCCGGGCCTGTTGCTGGTCGCCGGCCTCGTCGTCGTCGGCGCCGTGGAAGAAGCCGCGCAGCAGGCCGTAGCGCGCCTCGCGCGCGTCGCGCGCGAGACGCAGCACGCGCCGCATCGGCACGCCCACCAGCGCGAGCGCGTGCGAGGCCAGCATCAGCGAGCCCTCGATCGCCTCGGGTACGACTTCGGTGGCGCCGGCGGCCTTCAACGCCTCGAGGTCCGTGTCGTCGATCGTGCGCACGATCACCGGCACGCGCGGCGCGTGCGTCTGCACGAGGTGCAGCACCTTCAGCGCGGACGGCGTGTCGTGATAGCTGCAGACGACGGCGCTGGCGCGCGCGAGGCCCGCGGCCATCAGGCTGGACAGGCGCGCCGCGTCGCCGAAGACGACGTTCTGGCCGGCGGCGGCGGCCTGGCGCACTCGGTCGGGGTCGAGGTCCAGCGCCATGAACGGGATGCGCTCGACCTCCAGCATGCGCGCGAGGTTCTGGCCCGAGCGGCCGTAGCCGCAGATGATCACGTGCTTCTCGGCGGTGATCGCGCGCTTGGCGATCGACGTCAGTGCCACCGACTGCATCAGCCAGTCGCTGCTCGCGAGCTTCATGACGATGCGGTTGGCGTACAGGATCAGGAACGGCGACGCGAGCATCGACAGCACCATGCTCGCCAGCACCGGCGCGATCCAGCGTTCGGGCAGCACGTGGTTGTCGGTGCCCAGCGTCAGCAGCACGAAGCCGAACTCGCCGGCCTGCGCCAGGTACAGGCCGGTGCGCAGCGCGACGCCCGCGGCGCTGCCGAAGATGCGTGCGAGGCCGGCCACCACGCCGGCCTTGATGACGATGGGCAGCGTCGTCAGCACGATCACCAGCACCCACTGGTCGGCCAGCGTGTGCCAGTCGAGCTTCATGCCGATCGTGATGAAGAACAGGCCCAGCAGCACGTCGTGGAACGGCCGGATGTCGGTCTCCACCTGGTGCTTGTATTCGGTCTCGGCGATCAGCATGCCGGCGACGAACGCGCCGAGCGCGAGCGACAGCCCCGCCAGCTCGGTGAGCGCGGCCATGCCCAGCGTGACGCCCAGCAGGCTCAGCATGAACAGCTCGTCGCTCTTGCGGCGCGAGATCACGGTGAGGAACCACTTCATCACCTTCTGCCCGCCGGACAGCAGCACCGCCAGCACGACGACGGCCTTGATGATGGCCGGCACCAGCGTCTTGAGCAGGTCGCCGGTGTCGCCGCCGAGCGCCGGAATGATCACCAGCAGCGGCACGACGGCCAGATCCTGGAACAGCAGCACGCCCATCACGCGGCGTCCGTGTTCGCTCTCGAGCTCCAGCCGTTCGGCCATCAGCTTGACGACCAGCGCGGTGCTGGACATCGCCATCGCGCTGCCGAGGACCGCGGCGGCCTGCCAGGTCAGGTCCCAGCGGCGTCCGAGCAGCGCGAAGACCCAGACCAGCGCCAGGTTGCCGCCCATCGCGCCGAGGATGGTCAGCACGACCTGCGAGGCGCCGAGTCCGAACACGAGCGTGCGCATCGCGCGCAGCTTGGGCAGGTTGAACTCCAGCCCGATCACGAACATCAGGAACACGACGCCGAATTCGGCCAGCCCGCGCACGCCGACGGTGTCGTGCGCCAGCTGCAGCGCATTCGGCCCGATGACGACACCGGCGACGAGATAGCCCAGCACCGGCGGCAGCCGCAGCATGCGAAAGCCGACCACGCCGGCGATGGCCGCGGCCAGGTACAACAGGACGAGCTCGAGGGTCGAGGCCATGCGGGACCAGGTGAGCGCGGCTGGAAGACCGCGCGGGTGGAGGGTCGGGCAGCGCCGGCCCGGAAGGACCTGGGACACTAGAATCCCCCCATCCTAGAACACAGGCAGCCCACTTTGACAAACGACTTGCCGTTCGACGCAGAACGCGCATTGCACCTGGCCCGACAGACCTTCGCGATCGAGGCCGACGCGCTGCTCGGCATGCAGCGGCGCCTGACCGCCGAGTTCGCGCGCGCGGTCGAGACCATCCTGCGCTGCGAGCACCGCGTCGTCGTCATGGGCATGGGCAAGAGCGGCCACGTGGGCCGCAAGATCGCCGCCACGCTGGCGTCCACCGGCACGCCGTCGTTGTTCGTGCATCCGGCCGAGGCCGCGCATGGCGATCTCGGCATGGTGACATCGGGCGACGTCTGCCTGCTGATTTCGAATTCGGGCGAGTCCAACGAGCTGAGCGCCGTCATCCCGGCGCTGCGCCGTCTCGGCGTCACGCTGGTGGCACTCACCGGCCGCTCCGACTCGTCGCTGGCCAAGGTCTGCGACATCGTGCTGTCCTGCGCGGTCGACAAGGAAGCCTGCACGCTGGATCTCGCGCCCACGGCCAGCACCACGGCGCAGATGGCGATGGGCGATGCGCTGGCGGTGGCGCTGCTCGACGCGCGCGGCTTCCGCGAGGAAGACTTCGCGCTGTCGCATCCCGGCGGCGCGCTGGGCCGCAAGCTGCTGACGCACGTGTCCGACCTGATGCGCACCGGCGACGGCGTGCCGCGCGTGGCGCGCGACGCGAGCTTCTCGGCGCTGCTGCAGGAGATGTCCGGCAAGGGCCTGGGCCTCGCGGCGATTGTCGACGGCCATACGCCAGTGGGTATCTTCACCGACGGCGACCTGCGCCGCCTGATCGAGACCGGCGCCGACTTGCGCCGGCTGGCCGCGCACGAGGTGATGCACCCACGTCCGCACCTGATCCGCGCCGGCGCGCTGGCGGTCGACGCGGCCGACCTGATGGAGCGCCATCGCATCACCAGCCTGCTGGTGGTGGACGGCAAGGGCGATCTCGTGGGTGCGCTCAACACCTACGACCTGCTGCGCGCGAAGGTCATCTGATGGCCGCCACTGCGAAGTCGCACCTGAGCTTCCCGCCCGAGGTCCTGCTGAAGGCCCAGGGCGCCGGCGCGGGCATCAAGGCGGCGATCTTCGACGTCGACGGCGTGCTGACCGACGGCACCATCTGGATCACCGAGGCCGGCGAGACGCTGAAGAACTTCAACGTGCTCGACGGCCAGGGCCTCCTCATGCTGCGCAAGGGCGGCATCGTGCCGATCGTCATCACCGGTCGCGATTCGGCGGCCGTGCGGCGGCGGGTGGCCGACCTGGGGCTGGCGTACGCGGCCTTCGGCGCGTCCGACAAGGTGGCCGTGGCCAACGAGATCCTGCAGACGCTGGGCGTCGACTGGGGCGACGTCGCCGTGATCGGCGACGACTGGCCCGACCTGCCGCTGTTCGCCAACGCCGGCTTCGCGTGTGCGCCCGCGAACGCGCACGCGGAGGCGCTGGGCGCCGCGCACCACGTCACCGCGCGCGAGGGCGGACGCGGGGCCGCGCGCGAATTCTGCGACCTGCTGCTGATGGCCAACGGCCTGTACGCGCCGCTGATGACCAAACTGCTGGTGACGCTGGACTCCAAGTGAGCCGCCGATGAAGGCCGAACTCCACATCCCCGACCTGCCCGAGGTGCCGGTCGCGCTCAGCCCACTGCATCCGCCGCCGGACGACCAGCAGCGCCGCACGCCCCTGAGCTGGCCGGTGCGCGTGCGCGAGGCCGTCGTCGGCTACCTGCCGCTGATGCTGATGGTGGCGCTCGCGCTCGGCACCTGGCTGGTCGCCAAGAACACGCCGGGGCTGCTCGCGTCGTCCGGGCCGGCCGTCGTCAAGCACGAGGCCGACTACACGCTCGACGACTTCGACCTGGAGCGCTTCGACCCGGCCGGCGCGCTGAAGGTGGAGATCCAGGGCGACCGCATGCAGCACTTCCCCGACGACGACATCATGGAGGTCGAGCGGATCCGCGTCGTCTCCACCGCGCCGGACGGCCGCCGCATGATCGCTACCGCGCTGCATGGCCGCGCGCGCGGCGACAGCAGCGAGGTCTGGCTCGATGGCCAGGCGCAGATCATCTCCGAGGTCGAGGGCCAGCTGCCGATCCAGATGAACGGCGAGCACCTGCATGCGATGCCCAAGCTGCGCCTGGTCGACTCGAAGTACATGGTGATCGTGCGCCAGGGCGACAGCGAGTTCAATGCCGACGGCATGGAGTACGACGACAACTCGCGGCTGCTCACGCTGCACGGCAACACGCACGCGTTGATGCAGCCCGCGCTGCGCAAGTCGGCGGCAGGCAGGAACGCCGCCCAGCGATGAGCGCCGCCCGGCCGCCAGCAGGCGCTCGCCCCGCGGCCGGCAGGTGGAGGGTCTCTCCATGACCACACCGCTGCTGTTCATCACCGGCGCGTCCAGCGGGATCGGCCAGGCGCTGGCGCTCGAATGGGCGCGCCGCGGCGGCCGGCTCGCGCTGGTCGCGCGGCGCGGCGACGAGATGCGCGCGTGGGTCGCGGCGCAGGGCTGGTCGTCCGATCGGGCGGCCGTCTACGTGGCCGACGCGCGCGACATGGCCGCGACGACCGCCGCCGGCCGCGCGTGCATCGCCGAGCAAGGGCTGCCCGACGTCGTCATCGCGAGCGCCGGCATCAGCGTGGGTGTCGACCTGAGCGTCGAGGCCGACCTCGAGGTGTTGCGCGCGGTCATCGAGACCAACAACCTCGGCATGGCCGCCACGTTCCAGCCGTTCATCGCGCCGATGTGCGCGCGGCGCAGCGGCCGCCTCGTGGGGATCGCGAGCGTGGCCGGCATCCGCGGCCTGCCCGGCCATGCCGCCTATTCGCTCAGCAAAGCCGGTGTCATCAGTTTCTGCGAGAGCCTGCGCGTCGAATGCCGGCCGTTCGGGGTGCGCGTCGTGACGATCGCGCCCGGGTATATCGATACCCCGTTGACGCGGGGCAACTCATATTCCATGCCCTTCCTGATGCCGGCCGACAAATTCGCGCGCCAGGCATTGGATGCGATTGCCGCGGGTGTGGGATTTCGCGTGATTCCCTGGCAGATGGGGATGTTGGCGCGCGTGTTGCGAATATTGCCCGACTGGGTATACGACCGGGCCGTATCCGGCAGAGGACGCAAGGCGCGCAAGTCGCAGTGAGCGCTTGCTGAGCGCCCAGGGCCCGCAACCGGTGACGGCCGCCGCAGTCCCCGCGACCCTGCCCCGCCCCCGAGGGTGCATGCGCGTGTCGCATCCCGCGATCGCGGTATTGATCTCCCGACGTTCCGGTGCCGCCTCGCATCTTGCTGGAGATTCGTCGCGATCAATGAAAAAAGCCCTGGTGCCGCGAGGCGCCAGGGCTTGATTCAATTCAAACCGACAGATGCGTGTCAGTAACAGCGAGCAGGTGCTCAGTAGCCGCCACGGCCACCGCCGCCGCCGCCACCGCCGTAGCCGCCGCCACCGCCGGAACGGCCACCGCCGCCGCCGCCGTAGCCGCCGCCGCCACCGGAGCGGCCACCGCCTCCGCCGCCGCCGCCGTAGCCGCCACCACCGCCACCGCCGTAGCCGCCGCCACCACCACCGCCGGAGCGACCACCGCCGCCGTAGGGGCTGCGCGGGGCGCCGCTGAAGCCGCCCGGACGCTCTTCGCGCGGACGTGCTTCGTTGACGACCAGGGGACGGCCTTCCAGGGGTTGGCCATTCATGCCATTGATGGCTGCCAGCGCTTCAGCGTCCGAACCCATTTCCACGAAGCCGAAGCCCTTGGAACGACCGGTCTCGCGGTCCATCATGACCTTGGCGGACGTGACGGTACCGAATTGGCTGAAAGACTCTTGCAGTGACTCGTCGCGAACGCTATAGGCCAGGTTGCCTACGTACAGTTTGTTTCCCACTGGGGAAGCCCTTTCAAAGATAAAAAACCATGTGGAGCTTCAACCCAGCGTGATCCATCAAGCGAAGGCGCCGCAACCAGACACAGCATCAACGGACGACAGTTGCGCGAAGCAACCGCTGCCCTGGAATGATTATGAGCCTAACAAATCACGAAATGCAAAGCGCAGTCAAGGAAATTGTTGTTTTGTCGTTTCGGGGCGCTCGACCCCCCTCTTTCTAGGTGAAATGGGCCCGATTTGGGCATTTGGCATGGGTTTGGACAACGGGTTTTCCCGCAACCAACGCCATTGTGGAGAACGCGGAACGGAACTTCGTCGCGCCAATCGACTCGGCCGCGGCGAGAATCGAGCGCATGGATCTGCACCTGCTCAAGCCGCTCGTGGCCCTGCTGGCCATCGTCAACCCGATCGGGGCGATTCCGTTCTTCCTGCACTTCACGCAGAACCTGACGCGCGAGCAGCGCCAGCGCACCGTGCGCGTCGCGTCGATCGCGTCGTTCACCGTAGTCGCGACGAGCGCGATCGCCGGCCTGCAGATCATCGAGTTCTTCGGCATCACGATCGCGTCGTTCCAGGTCGGCGGCGGCTTGCTGCTGTTGATCTCGTCGCTGAACATGCTCAACGCGCAGCAGGCCGAGAGCCGCGGCTCGGACGTCGGCGACGGCCAGGCCAAGGCCGACGCCGGCGACTCGATCGCCATCGTGCCGCTGACGATCCCGCTGCTGACCGGCCCGGCCACGATCTCGACGATGGTGATCTACGCCGACAAGACCCGCACGCTGGTCGAGCACGCGGTGCTCGTAGGCTACGGCGTGGTCATCGGCGCGGCCACGTTCGCGGCGTTCTCGGCCGCCGGCCGCATCGCCAAGCTGTTGGGCCGCACCGGCATCAACGTGATGACGCGGCTGATGGGCCTGATCCTCGCGGCGATGGCCGTCGAACTGCTGTCCGACGGCCTGCTCAAGCTGTTCCCCGCGCTGTCGGGGCTGCCGGCCTCCAATTGAATCCCGCCTCGCGCATCCTTCTTCTCGAGGACGATCCGGCCATCGCCGGCACCGTGGCCTTCGCGTTGCAGCGCGAGGGCTTCGCCGTCGACCACCAGCTGCTGGTCGCCGCCGCACGCGCGGGCGCGGCGGCGGCGCTGCCGGCGCTCGCGATCCTGGACGTCGGCCTGCCGGACGGCAGCGGGCTGGACCTGTGCCGCGAATGGCGCCAGTCGGGCAACGACGCGCTGCGCGCGTTGCCGATCCTGTTGCTGACCGCGCGCGCCGAGGAGCTCGACCGCGTCGTCGGCCTCGAGCTGGGCGCCGACGACTACCTCACCAAGCCGTTCAGCCCGCGCGAACTCGTGGCCCGGGTGCGCGCGTTGCTGCGACGCGCGGCCCTGGCACCGCCGGCCGCGCCGGCACCGGCGGACGGACTGTTCGAGCTCGACGCCGACGGCCAGCGCATCCGCTTCGCCGGCCAGTGGCTGGCGCTCACGCGGCTCGAGTTCGGCCTGCTGCGCGCGCTGCTGCGCACGCCCGGGCGCATCCGTTCGCGCGAGGCGCTGCTCGACGAGGTCTGGGGCGCCGACGGCGACGCCACCGATCGCACGGTCGACACCCACGTGAAGACGCTGCGTGCCAAACTGCGCGCCGTGCGGCCCGAGCTGGAACCGATCGCCACGCATCGGGGCATGGGCTACTCCCTCGAACTCGTCTCTCGTTGAATCCTAGTGTCGTGAGTGAGAAATTCGTTGAAGAATCCTGTCCAAAACGGCCGCAGCCGTCGTTGCGCCCGCTAGCGAGGCCCACCAGCATCGCGTCGCGGGCGCGCCTAGTCTGCGGCCGTTTTGGACAGGATTCGGCAGCCTCATTTCTTCGCTCACGACCTATTCAACGAATTTCCCACTCAAGACACTAGATGCGCCTCGGCCTGCGACTGCTGTTCGCGTTCTTCGTCATCACCGGCCTGGCCGGCTTCTTCGCGCTGCAGGTGTTCCAGAGCGAGGTCAAGCCGAGCGCGCGCGAGGTGATGGAGGACGCGCTCGTCGACACCGCCAACCTGCTCGCGGAGCAGGCCGCCGAGGACCTGCGCGCGATGCCCGCCGGCGGCACGCTGCAGGACTCGCGCCTCGCGCAGCAGGTGGCCGCGTATCGCCGGCGTCCGGTCGACATCCAGATCTGGGGCCTGCACAAGCGCTCGTTGGACCTGCGCGTCTACGTGACCGACGCCACCGGCCGCGTGGTGCTGGACTCCGGCTTCGGGCCGGACGCCTCGCCGGCGGCCGTGGGCGCCGCGAGCAGTGCGCTCGGCGCCGACTATTCGAAGTGGCGCGACGTCTGGCTGACGCTGCGCGGCCAGTACGGCGCCCGCGCCACGCGCAGCGTGCCCGACGACGACGCCAGCTCGGTGATGTACGTCGCCGCGCCGGTGCGCGACGGCGCGCGCGTGATCGGCGTGGTCACCGTCGGCAAGCCGCTGGCCACGGTGCAGCAGTTCATCGACCGCGCGCAGCGCCGCATTCTGGTCGCCGGCTTCTGGCTGCTGGGGCTGTCGGCCGCGGTGGGCGTGCTGGTGACGATCTGGATGGTGCGCGCCGTGCGCCAGCTGAAGACCTACGCGACGCACGTGCACGCCGGCGAGCGCGTGCCGGTGCCCAGGCTGCCGGGCGAGCTGGGCGACCTGGCCGTGGCCGTCGACGAGATGCGCGAACGTCTCGAGGATCGCGAGCGCCTCGAGCACACGGTGCGTGCGCTGACGCACGAACTGAAGAGCCCGCTGACCGCGATCCAGGGCGCGGCCGAGTTGCTCGGCGACGAGCTGCCGGCCGACGACCGCGAGCGCTTCGCGCAGCAGATCCAGGAGCAGTCGCTGCGGCTGCGCGACCTGGTCGACCGCATGCTGGAGTTGTCGCGGCTGGAAGGCCAGCGGGCGATCGCGCATCCGCGCGCCATCGTGCTGCTGGCGCTGATCGACGAGGTCGCGACGTCGAACGTGCCGCTGGCGATCCAGCGCGGCGTCGGACTGGTGTGGGAGTCGCGCGCCGACATCTCGCTGACCGGCGACCCCGAATCGCTGGCGCTGCTGTTCTCCAACCTGTGGGCCAACGCGCTAGCCTTCGCGCCGGAGGGCACGGCGATCACGGTGTCGCTGCGCCGCGTCGGCGCGGAGGCGGTGTTCACGATGCGCGACGCGGGGCCGGGCGTGTCCGACTTCGCGCTGCCGCAGCTGGGCCAGCGCTTCTTCTCGCTGCCGCGCCCGCGCGACGGCGGCCGCGGCAGCGGGCTGGGCCTGGCCATCGTGCGGCAGGCGGCGGCGCTGCATGGCGGCCACGTCTCGTTCCAGCAGGAGTCGCCCGGCCTGATGGTGACGGTGCGGCTGCCGGTCTAGTCACCCGCACTTCACGCTCGCCTCACAAACCTCATCGCGCCCTCACAGCCCGGCGGCATCGTCCCGGCTACCGCGCCGGCCATGGCGCAAGAGGAGCGAGAGATGAAATTTCCGTTGCTGGCCAAGGTGGGCGCGATCGTGCTCGTGGGCCTGATGCTGGTGCTGGTGCTGAGCCGGATCGAAGGACTGGTGTGGGAACGCAAGGCACGCGGCGAGGAGGCGGTGCGCGGCGTCGAGCATTCGCATGCGGCCGCGCAGTCGATCCTCGGGCCGGTGCTGGAGCGCGATTGCAGCGAGGAGTGGGACGAGGTCACTGGCACGGGCGATGACCGCAAGGTCACCGCGTCGCGGCGCGACTTCCGGTTGCGCGAGGTGCCCAGCCGGCTGGTGGTGGATGGCCGCACCAAGTCCGATCCCCTGTGGCGCGGCCTGTACAAGGTCAACGCGTGGACGGGCCACTTCGCGATCGGGGCCGACTTCGCGACGCTGGCGGCCCTGCAGCCGCATGCCGAGCATCCCGACGGGCGCCTGCGCTGCGGCGCGCCCGTGTTGCTGGTGGCGCTGAGCGACGTGCGCGGCGTGCGCGCCGCCACCAGCACCGTCGACGGCCACGCGTTCGACTTCCAGTCGGGCACGCGCGGATCGGACTACGCCAGCGGCCTGCACCTGGCGCTGCCGGCGGAGCGGGTCGACGGCGACAACGCCGCGAAGCCGCTCGCGCTGCACCTCGATCTGGACCTGATCGGCACCGTCCAGCTTGCCTGGGTGCCCGCGGCCGACAGCCTGCGCTGGACGCTCAATTCCGACTGGCCGCATCCGTCCTTCGGCGGCCAGTTCGCGCCCGAGCAGCGCGACGTGCGCGCCGACGGCTTCAGCGCCACGTGGAACCTGTCGGCACTCGCCACCTCGACACCGGCCGACGTCGCGCGGTCGCTCGCGCTCTGCGCGCCGACGCCGCTGGTCGCCACCGACCCGTCCGACGATCCGAGCGCGAAGTCCGACAAGTGCCTCGACCTGATGAGCGTCGCCTTCATCGACCCGGTCAACCCATACGTGCTGAGCGACCGCGCGGTGAAGTACGACCTGCTGTTCATCGTGCTGACCTTCATCGCCGTCGGCCTGATCGAGGTGCTGTCCGGCCGCCGCGTGCACCCGGTGCAGTACGCGCTGGTCGGCCTCGCGCTGTCGCTGTTCTTCCTGCTGCTGCTGTCGCTGTCGGAGCACCTGCCGTTCGAGCAGGCCTACGCCGCGGCGGCCGCGGCATGCGCGCTGCTGCTGGGCGTCTACGCGACGTCGATGCTGGGCCGCATGCTCGCGGGAGGGCTGTTCGGACTCGGTATCGCGCTGCTGTACGGCCTGCTCTACGCGTTGCTGCAGATGGAGCAGAACGCGCTGGTCATCGGCTCGGTGATGCTATTCGCGGCGTTGGCCACGGTGATGATGCTGACGCGGCGGATCGACTGGTATGCGTTGTTCGGGCGGCTGAGGACGAACGGCGGCGCGCGCGACGCGCAGGAGGTCGCGTCGTGATGGCGCGCGAACCCGCGGCCGCGCGCCGGCGCGACGCATCGTGGCTGGACGCCTGGTTCACCATGTGGTCCAGCGAGCACGACAAGGACACCTCCGCCTCGCTAAGATGCGCCTCCATGCACCTCGGCGACCCGTTCGACTTCATCGTGATCGGCGCCGGCACGGCCGGTTGCCTGCTGGCCAACCGGCTGTCGGCGGATCCGCGCCACCGCGTGCTGCTGATCGAGGCCGGCGGCCGCGACGACTATCCGTGGATCCACATCCCGGTGGGCTACCTGTATTGCATCGGCAACCCGCGCACCGACTGGCTGTACAAGACCGAGCCCGACCCGGGCCTCAACGGCCGCGTGCTGCGGTACCCGCGCGGCAAGGTGCTGGGCGGCTCGTCCAGCATCAACGGCATGATCTACATGCGCGGCCAGGCGCGCGACTACGACGGCTGGGCGCAGCGCACCGGCGACCCGGCGTGGGCGTGGGCCAATTGCCTGCCCTATTTCATGAAGCACGAGGATCACTGGCGCGGCGACGAGACCGGCGCGCAGCCGATGCACGCCGGCCCCGGCCACGACGCCAGCGGACGCCGCAGCGGCGGCGAATGGCGCGTCGAGAAGCAGCGGCTGTCGTGGCCCATCCTCGACGCCTTCGCCAAGGCCGCGGTGCAGGCCGGCATCCCGGCGACGGAGGACTTCAACCGCGGCGACAACGAAGGCGTCGGCTACTTCGAGGTCAACCAGCGCCGCGGCGTGCGCTGGAACGCGGCCAAGGCCTTCCTGCGGCCGGCGTTGAAGCGCGCCAACCTGCAGGTGCTGACGGGCGCGCACGTCACGCGGCTGATCCTCGAAGGTGCGGACGGCCAGCCCGCCGCGCGCGGCGTCGAACTGCGCATCGGCACCGACGCCCCGGTGCAGGTGCGCTGCCGCGGCGAGGTGCTGCTATCTGCTGGAGCCGTCGGCTCGCCGCAGATCCTGCAGCTCTCGGGCATCGGCGACGGCGCGCGCCTGAAGGCCGCCGGCGTGACGCCGCGCCACGAGCTGGCGGGCGTCGGCGGCAACCTGCAGGATCATCTGCAGGTGCGCGCGGTGTTCGCCGTCGACAACACGCGCACGCTCAATACGCTGTCGGCGACGCTGGTGGGCAAGGCGCGCATCGCCGCCGAATACGCGCTCTCGCGCAGCGGCCCGATGAGCATGGCGCCGTCGCAGCTGGGCGCGTTCACGCGCTCCGATCCGGGGCGGCGCTGGGCCAATCTCGAGTACCACGTGCAGCCGCTGTCGCTCGACGCCTTCGGCGAGCCGCTGCACGCGTTCGAGGCCTTCACGGCCAGCGTCTGCAACCTCAACCCGGAGTCGCGCGGCGAGGTGCACATCACGTCGGCCGACCCGGCGCAGGCGCCGAAGATCGCGCCACGCTACCTGGCCACCGAGGGCGATCGCCGCGTCGCGGCGGACTCGCTGCGGCTCACGCGCCGCATCGTGGCGCAGCCGGCGCTGGCATCGTTCCATCCGCGCGAGGTCAAGCCGGGGCTGCAGTTCGAGACCGACGACGAGCTCGCACGCCTGGCCGGCGACATCGGCACCACGATCTTCCATCCCGTCGGCACCTGCCGCATGGGCCGTGACGACGACGCCGGCGCCGTGCTGGATTCGCGCCTGCGCGTGCGCGGCGTCGCGGGCCTGCGCGTGGTGGACGCCAGTGTGATGCCCGACATCACCAGCGGCAACACCAATTCGCCGACGCTGATGATCGCGGAGCGCGCCGCCGAATGGACGCTCCAGGCGACCCTCGAAAAAGTCACGACCTGAACGTCGGATGTACGCCGCCTGAACAATGTTGGTGCATTGTGACAGCGGGAAAGCCCCGATGGGCAGCGCAACGGTGCGCCCATACAGTGCATATACTTTCTTGTCATATGCACCCACAAGGTGCGCATGACGCGAAGGGGGTACGAGGAGACATAACACGCCGGCTCGAACGCTTATCGAGCCAGGCAGGCGGCGCTGGAGTCAGCGACTGCCAGACACAACAGACGAAGGGCGCAGCCTACAGGCCGCGCCCTTTTGTCCTTTCTGGGGCTCGATTTGTTCATTGCGTGCCCCCACGCGGCCCATTGCGGGCGCTCATCGATAATCCCGCCATGATCGATCTTGCCATCGTGGCGGTAGCCTCCGGCCTGGCCGGCTTCGTGGATGCGGTGGTGGGCGGCGGCGGGCTGGTGCTCGTGCCGGCCCTCTTCGCCACCTATCCGAGCGCCGTTCCCGCGACGCTGTTCGGCACCAACAAGGGCGGCGCCATCTGGGGCACCGCGTGGGCCGCGGCGCAGTTCGCGCGCCGCGTGACGCTCGCGCGCGTGACGATGGCCTGGGGCATGGCCGGCGCGCTGGCCGGCAGCTTCGCCGGCGCGTACGCGGTGACGCTGGTCAGCGCCAAGCCGCTGAAGCAGGCGCTGCCGTTCGTGCTGCTGGCGATCCTGCTGTACACCGTCGCCAAGAAGCATCTCGGACGCGAGCACACGCCGCGCATGACGGGCAGCGTCGAGGCCCGCGCCGCCGGCCTCATCGGCCTGGGCATCGGCTTCTACGACGGCTTCTTCGGCCCGGGCACCGGCAGCTTCTTCGTCTTCCTGTTCGTGCGCGTGCTGGGCTACGACTTCCTGCACGCGTCGGCGGCCGCCAAGATGCTCAACACCGCCACCAACCTGGCGGCGCTGATCCTGTTCACGGCGACGGGTCATGTGTGGTGGCACGTCGCCGCGGTGCTGGCCGTGGCCAACGTCGCCGGCAGCCTGATGGGCACGCGCCTCGCGCTCGCACGCGGGGCCGGCTTCGTGCGCATCGTGTTCATCGTGGTGGTGTCGGCGCTGATCGTGAAGACGGCGTACGACGCGTTCTTTCCGCACTGAAAGACAAACGGCCCGCATCGCGGGCCGTCATCCTTGAGCCAGGCAGGATCAGCCTTGCCCGTCGATCGCCCGCAGCGTATGGCCCTCGACGCTCACGCGCTGGCCGACGTTGGGCACCGTGGTCTGGCGCACCGTGCGGATCGAGCCGTCGGCCATGCGCACGCGCACGTCGTATTCGGTGATCGTGCGCTGGTGCGACTCGATCGCGTTGCCCAGCAGGCCGCCGCCGATGGCGCCGACGACGCCGCCCAGCGTGTGGTTGTGGCGTCCGGCGATCTGGCTGCCGACCAGCGCGCCGCCCAGGCCGCCGGCCACGGCGCCGACGCCGTTGTTGGCGCCCTGGATCTTCACGGCGCTGTAGCCGTCGACCACGCCGCACGTTGCGCACGCCGCGGCGGTGGCGACCTGTTGCGGCGGGTAGTCGCGGCCGGCCTCCTGGTGCACCGGCGGCGGCACGTAGTGAACCGGGCGTGCCGATTCGTTGATCGGCGGATTGGCCGGCGTGCCGATCGGAGCCTGCGTCGTGGCGACGGGCGGCTGGTTGGCGGTCGACGACGCATCGGTCGTCGTCGCGCCCGGCGTCGTGTTGGCGGCGACCGTGGAATCGGTCAACGCGTCGTTGTTCTTCACGACCAGCGTGGTCGCGAGCGCGATGATCGTCAGGGCCATCAGGCCGCCGCCGATCCAGACGCCGCGATGGATGCCGCTGGCAGTGGAACGATTCGGATTCGGGGTGGTGGTGTTCATGTCGTTGTCCTCTTCAAGCCCGTCTTGTCGGGCTGACACTCATTAGACGTGCGAGCCGGCCGCAGGGATGTCAGCCAACGTGCCGAGTTGCGTCAGAACGTTAGAACGGCGCTCGCAACCGGGCTGGACCGACGCCGGCGCTGCCGTTTGTCCTACAGCATCGATGGGCGGGCAGGGTCGGGTACGCTTCGCGCCATGCTCAAGGATGTCTCGTTCTCGGCCGTCGTCGCCGGCTTCATCGCGGTGCTCGTCGGCTTCACGAGCTCGGTCGCCATCGTGTTCCAGGCGGCGCAGGGACTGGGCGCGACGCCCGAACAGATCACTTCGTGGATGTGGGCGCTGGGCGTGGGCACCGGGCTCACGAGCATCGGCTTGTCGCTGTGGTATCGCCAGCCGGTGCTCACCGCGTGGTCGACGCCGGGCGCGGCGCTGCTGGTCGCGACGCACGGCACGACGCTGCCGGTCGCGACCGGCGCGTTCATCGTCTCGGCGGCGTTGATCGCGATCGCCGGCGCGTCGGGCCTGTTCGAGCGGCTGATGGATCGCGTGCCCGTCGCGATCGCCGCCGCGCTGCTGGCCGGCGTGCTGACGCGCTTCGGTCTCGACGCCGCGCTGGCCGCGCACGGCGACGCCTGGCTCGTCGGCGCGATGGCGCTCGTCTTCGTGCTGGGCCGCCGCTTCTGGCCGCGCTTCGCGGTGCCGGGCGTGCTGCTGGCGGGCGTCGCGATCGCGGCGTCCTCGGGGCGCATCTCGCTGGCCGGCGTGCAGTGGGGCTGGGCGGAGCCGGTGTTCGTGATGCCGGAGTTCAGCGTCGCCGCGGCGATCGGCCTCGGGCTGCCGCTGTTTCTCGTGACGATGGCGTCGCAGAACCTGCCCGGCGTGGCCGCGCAGCGGGCGGCGGGCGTGACGGCGCCGGTGTCGCCGGTGATCGCCAGCACCGGCATCGCCACGCTGCTGCTCGCGCCGTTCGGCTCGTTCGGCTTGAACCTGGCGGCGATCACCGCGGCGATCTGCATGGGGCCGGAGGCCCATCCCGACCCGAAGCGGCGCTACATCGCGCCCGTGGCCGCGGGCGTCTGCTACCTGCTGATCGGGCTCGGCGGCGGCGCGGTCGTCGGGCTGATGGCCGCGTTCCCGCATGCGCTGGTAGTCGCCGTCGCCGGGCTCGCGTTGCTGGGCACGATCGCGGGCGCGCTGTCGTCGGCGCTGGCCGTCGAGAAGCATCGCGACGCCGCGGCCATCACGTTCCTCGTCACGCTGTCGGGCGTGAGTCTGGGCGGCATCGGCGCGCCGTTCTGGGGTGTCGTGGCCGGGGCCGTCGCGCTGGGTGTGCAACACTTCCGGACTTCCGCCCGCTGATCGCCTGACTCCGCGCGCGGAAAAGCCCTGCCGACGCGACGTCGGCGCCCGGCGCGCGATCATCTCGCGTCCGCACCGCCGCGAGTCGCTCGTGGCCTCCACTTCCCCGCCTGCGCGTCACGCGCGGGCGCACGCCACCCAGGTGTCTCCATGAAACTGCTGTTCGTCGCCGATCCGCTCGATACGTTCAAGATCTACAAGGACTCGACCTTCGCGATGATGCGCGAGGCGAGCAGGCGCGGCCACACGCTGTGGGCGACGCAGCCGGTGGACCTGGGCTGGCAGCGCGGCGGCCGCGTGCAGGCGCGCGCGCTGCCGATCGTGCTGACTGGCGTCGAGGGCCACAGCCACGAGGCCTGGTACACGACGACCGGCCCCGAGACCATCGCCCTGGCCGAGTTCGACGCCGTGCTGATGCGCAAGGATCCGCCGTTCGACAGCGAGTACTTCTACGCCACGCACCTGCTGACCCACGCCGAGCGCGACGGCGCACTGGTGCTGAACTCGCCGGCCGCACTCCGCGAGCATCCCGAGAAGCTCGCGATCCTCGAGTTCCCGCAGTTCATCGCGCCCACGCTGGTGACGCGCTCGGCCGCGGACGTGCGCGCGTTCCACGCGGAGCATCGCGACATCATCCTGAAGCCGCTCGACGGCATGGGCGGCGCCGGCATCTTCCGCGTGACGGACAACGGCATGAACCTCGGCAGCATCGTCGAGACGCTCAACGTCGGCGGCGCGCAGACGATCATGGTGCAGAAGTTCGTGCCCGAGATCGCCGACGGCGACAAGCGCGTGCTCGTGATCAACGGCGTGCCCGTGCCGCATACCCTGGCCCGTATCCCGCAAGGCGGCGAGGTGCGCGGCAACCTGGCCGCCGGCGGCCTGGGCGTGGCGCGCGAGATCACGGCGCGCGAGCGCGAGATCGCCGGCGTCATCGGCCCGAAGCTCGCCCGGCGCGGGCTGCTGCTGGTGGGCCTGGACGTGATCGGCGACACGCTCACCGAGATCAACGTCACGAGCCCGACGTGCTTCCAGGAAATCACCGACCAGACCGGTTTCGACGTGGCGAAGATGTTCGTCGACGCGCTCGAGGCCGCGATCGACCGTTCCCGCTCCAATCCAACGACTGAAGGCAATGACCCTTTCTGACCGCACGGCGATCGAGATCCGCTGATGGCCCTGCTCACCCTCACCAATGCCCACCTCGCGTTCGGACACGTCGCGCTGCTGGATGGCGCCGACTTCGCGCTCGAGACCGCGGAGCGCGTCGCGCTGATCGGGCGCAACGGCACCGGCAAGTCCAGCATGCTCAAGATCCTGGCCGGGATCGACAAGCCCGACGACGGCACGCTGCAGGTCGAACGCGGCCTGCGCCGCACCTACGTGCCGCAGGAGCCGCTGTTCGCGCCGGGCATCACCGTGTTCGACGCGGTGAGCGAAGGCGTGCGCGAGGCCAAGGAGACGCGCGAGAAGTTCGAGAACCACGACGGCGTCGACCACGACGACATGGATCGCCTGCAGACGCGGCTCGAGGCGCTCGGCGGCTGGGACTGGGAACGCCGCGTCGACGAGACGCTGCATCGCCTCGACCTCGATCCGCAGGTGCTGGTGGAAAAGCTCTCTGGCGGCGTGCGCAAGCGCGTCGCGCTCGCGCAGGCCCTGGTCGCCACGCCCGACGTGCTGCTGCTCGACGAGCCGACCAACCACCTCGACCTCGACGCGATCGACTGGCTCGCCGACCTGCTCAAGACCTATCGGGGCTCGCTGATCCTGATCTCGCACGATCGCGCGTTCATCGACGCGACCGCCACGCGCATCGTCGAACTCGATCGCGGCAAGCTGCGCAGCTATCCCGGCAACTTCACGGCCTACGAGGCGACCAAGCAGCGCGAGCTCGAGTCCGAGGCGCTGGCCAACGCGCGCGCCGACAAGCTGCTCGCGCAGGAAGAGATCTGGATCCGCAAGGGCGTCGAGGCGCGGCGCACGCGCAGCGTCGCGCGCATCGGGCGGCTCGAGGTGCTGCGCGCCACGCGCGCGGCGCGGCGCGACCAGGTCGGGCAGGTCCGGCTCGAAGTGGCCACGGGCGGGCAGTCCGGCAAGATCGTCGCGGCGCTCGAGAACGTCACGATGCGCTACGGCGACCGCGTGCTGATCGACAAGTTCACGACGACGGTTCTGCGCGGCGACAAGATCGGCCTGATCGGCCCCAACGGCTGCGGCAAGACGACGCTGCTCAAGCTGATCCTCGGCCAGCTCAAGCCCACGTCGGGCGACATCAAGCTCGGCACGATGCTCAACGTCGCCTACTTCGACCAGATGCGCGCCGGCCTCAAGCTGGACTCGACGCTGGCCGACACGATCAGCCCCGGCAGCGAGTGGATCGAGATCGGCAACTCGCGCAAGCACATCATGAGCTACCTCAGCGACTTCCTGTTCGCGCCGGAGCGCGCGAACGCGAAGGTGATGTCGCTGTCCGGCGGCGAGCGCAACCGCTTGCTGCTCGCGCGCCTGTTCGCGCTCCCCGCCAACGTGCTCGTGCTGGACGAGCCGACCAACGACCTGGACATCGACACGCTCGAACTGCTCGAGGAACTGCTCGCGAACTACAGCGGCACCGTGTTCCTGGTGAGCCACGACCGCCGTTTCGTCGACAACGTCGTCACCAGCACGCTGGTGTGGGAAGGCGACGTCAGCCCGGGCCTGTGGCGCGAGTACGAAGGCGGCATCGAGGACTGGCAGGCGCAACGCGCGCGCAGCCGCGGCAAGGAAGGTTTCTCGGCCGCGGTCGCGACCCCGACGGCCTCGCCGGCGCCGGTGGCCGCGCCCGCGACGGCGCCGCCGCCCGCCGCGCCGGCGAAGAAGGCCAAGCTCAGCTACAAGGAACAGCGCGAGCTCGACGAACTGCCGGCGAAGATGTCCGCGCTGGAAGCCGAGCAGAAGGAGCTCGAGGCCGCGCTCGCGAGCACCGAGTTCTACACGCAAGGCAAGGACAAGATCGCCGCGGCCCAGGCGCGCTTCGCGCGGATCGAGGAGGATCTGATGGCCATGCTGGAGCGGTGGGAAGAGCTGGGCAAGCGCTGAGGAGCCGCCTATTCCGCGCCCGACGCTCATGGCTCGCCGCATCGCGGCGGCGGTGGGCGTCGGCGTGCTGCTGATCGCGGGCTGGTGGGTGCTGCGCGCACCGGCGATCGAGCATCACGCCGTGGCGGCGCCGCCCGAAATCGACATCGACCCGCCCGCGATGCGCGCGCGCCGCGAAGCGGCACTCGCGCTGGCGATGATGCCGGACGATCCGTGGACGTTCGCGCAATCGCTGGCCGCGTCCGCGCCCGACAAGGCGGAGGACAAGGAAGACTGCGGCATCGGGGGCCGGCCGGGGTTCGACGAAGCGGGCAATTCCCCACAGGCGCGGGTGCAGATCCGTGGGGCGTCTTCACGCTATGCCAGCGCGCAGGCTCGCGTCGACGCCGCGCTGCGGTCCAGTGCCGATCCGCTGGACCGCGCGGTGGCGGACCTGGTCAACGCCGGGAACATGCGCAGCGAGTCCGGCCGCAACGAGGCTGTCGTGCAGCAGGCCGCCGCGACGACGGATGCGCGGCTCTACGCGTTGGGATACGGGATGTGCCATTCGAACCTTCCGACGGCGCCGAGCTGCCGGTCCATCAGTCTCGATCGCTGGATACAGCTCGATCCGGACAACGGAGTTCCATGGTTGACGGTGCTGAGTCAGGCGCAGACGCGTGGCGACGCTGCAGGCGCGCGGGCGGCGATGTCCCACATGGCGGCGGCGACCCGGTTCGACATCTACCCGCAGGTTGCCGCCGGTGCGATCGCGAGCCGCGCCGCCAAGGATGATCCCGAGTTGGCTGCCGTCAAGGACCTGGCGCTCGAGGCCTCGGCCGTGGAGGCCATCCTGCCGCTTCCGCCGTTCCAGGCCTTGACCCAGGTGTGCCGCGACAAGGCCGGAGGCGACGTCGAGCTGGCGCAGACCTGCCGGACGATCAGCGACACGATGTATGTGCACTCGGACAACCTGATCAGCCAGTCCGTCAGCGCCGCGGTGCTGTTGCAGGCGACGGGCGATGCCTCGCGGCGCGACTTCATCCCTGCCGAACGAGCCGTCGCCGAGGCGCGCTGGTCGCCTGCGACCGGCTTCTCCGCATGCCAGGAGATGCGCGATTCGCTGGACAGGGTGGTGCGCACGGCCAGGGTCGGCGAGGTCGAGGCGATGCGGGAGCGGGCGCGTCAGTTCGTGACGCCCTGAACCGGACCATCGCGTCGGGATCTGGCGATTGGCAGGCACGCATGACACGCGAGCCTCATACTCGACCCTTCCTGGCCGATCCGGCCCGGTGACATGCGGTCGACTCCGGCCCGGAAAGGCACCTTGCCCAACAGGAAGAAGATCGTCCTCCCGGTCCTGGCGGCAGTGGCGTTGGTGCTGCTGCTCTGGCTGGCATTCCACGACCGCAGCGTCGCCGCGACGCTGCGGGTGGCGACGTGCGCGCACTCGTCGCTCGGCGTCGACGTCTCCCCTTCGTAAGGTTTCACCGGTATCGCACGACTACCGGTCACTGGCCCGCAAAACCGCTGCGCTCGATGCGCGCGGCCCGCGGGATCAGCGGCCGCCGTGGCCGTCCACGAACCCGTCAAACCCTCGAAGGAACCATCATGAAGACCTCGCTGCGCCAACTCGTCCTCGCCTCCGCCGTGCTCGCCGTCACGGCGTCGTTCTCGCTGCCCTCGCTCGCGCAGGACGTGCGTCGCGAGGACTCGGTCACGTACTACCTGCAGGCGGACCGGATCGACGCCAACAAGGACGGCATGGTCAGCAAGAAGGAGTTCATGGACGCGATGTCCAAGACCTGGGACATGCACATGGCCGAGGCGAAGAAGGCCGACGCGAAGATGCCCAAGGACAAGATGACCCTGCAGCAGTACCTCGAGTTCTCGAAGATGTTCGGCCTCAACATCGGCGGCTAACTTCGATCTTCAGCCGACACGCGCCTTCTCGAACGCCCGCCAGAAGCGCGGGTCTTGCGTCGTGGCGAAGTTGATGCGCATCAGCGTCGACGGCTGGCGGCCCGGGTGGAACACCGTGCCGGGCGCGAGCAGCCAGCCGTCGTCGAGCATGTCGGTCGCCAGGCGCTCGGTGTCGACGCCGGTGTCGACCCAGCCGAACAGGCCCGCGGGCGGCGTCTCGAAGCGGCAGCCGGCGGCCAGCGCGAGCTTGACCGTGCGCGTGCGTGCCGCGCCCAGCCGCGCGATGACGCGGTCGGCGTGGCGCCGGAGCCAGCCTTGTTCGAGGCACACGGCGACGGCCTGTTCGAGCAGCGCCGGCGTGGTGAGCGTGCCCAGCAGCTTGACGTCGACGAGGCGCTCGACGAGGTCCGGCGGCGCGGCCATGAAGCCGACGCGCCATCCCGGCGCGAGGATCTTCGCGAAGCCCGACACGTAGATCGTGCGGCGCAGGCCGTCGAGCGCGGACAGCCGCGGCGCGTGCGCGGGCGCGAGGTGCGCGTAGGTGTCGTCCTCGAGGATGCGGAAGTCGTGCTGCTCGGCCAGCCGCAGCACCTGGTGCGCGGACGCGAGGCTCAGCGACGCGCCGGTCGGGTTGTGCAGCACCGAGCAGGTGACGTACAGCCGCGGCCGGTGCGCCTTCGCGAGTGCGGCCATCGCGGTCAGATCGGGGCCGTCGACGCCGCGCGGCACCGGCAGCAGCCGCATGCCCAGCTGCGTCAGGCGCGCGAATTCCACCGACCAGCCGGGCTCGTCGACGAGCACCGCGTCGCCGGGCGTGAGCAGGGCGCGCGAGCAGATGTCGAGCGCGTGCGTCGCGCCGTTGGCGGTGACGATCTGCGCCGGCGTCGTCGGCACGCCGAAGTCGGCCAGGCGCTGCGCGAGCGCTTGGCGCAGGCGCGCGTCGCCGGCGGGCTCGCCGTAGCTGAGATAGCTCGAAGGCAGGTGCGTGGCGTTGGCCGACTTCGCCGGCGCCATCACGCGGCGCAGCGCCGTCTGCAGCATCGCCGCGTCCAGCCATTCGGCCGGCAGCGTGCCCAGCCCCGGCGCGGGACGCTGCGCGTCGGCCGCGAACATGCCGCGGATCAGCGCGGTGGCGTCGACCGGCGGCGGGCGCCGCGGGGCGTCGAGGCGCAGCGCGGTCTCGGTGGTGATCGCCAGGCGCGCGGCCGCGGGCTGCGAGTCCGGCGCGACGACGGCCGCGCGCGGCGCGATGGTGTCGCCATCGCGCACGAAGAAGCCGCGCTGGCGCTTGGCCTCGACGAGGCCCTGCGCCAGCAACTGGTCGTACGCCGCGACGACGGTGGACGGGCTCACGCGATGGCGGCGCGCGCTCTCGCGCACCGACGGCAGCCGCGCGCCGGGCAGCAGCAGGCGCTGGCGGATGCGCGCGGCGTAGTGGCCGGCGAGCTGCTCGGCCAGCGTCTGCGAGGCGCTGCGCGCGAGCAGCGCGGCACCGACGGCGGCCGGCGTCGCCGCATTGCGGCGCGCACGGGGCGAGGCGCTGGAGTTTGGAACGGGGGCGTCGTCTGGCATGGCTGGCGTCCGGCGTCGGGATCTGTATTGCCGCGGGCAACGATACAGATCACCGAACTGCACCCGGCAACTGTACTGCTGGTGTATTGATTATCGGCCTAGACTGGACATCCCGCACGCTGCAATTTCCGCTTCGCTCCGAAGCACGGCGCTGCCGAGTCCCGATGCGCCTCGAGCCCCAGACCGTCCTGCCGATGCCGACCCCCGGTTCCGTCGTGGTCGACGCGGAGCAGGCGCGCCGCGCGCGTGCCGGGTTGTGGCTCGGAATGCTGGGCATGCTGATCTTCGCCGGCACGATCCCGATGACGCGCCTGGCCTCCGGCAGCAACGAGGCGCCGCAGCTGCCGCCCGTGTTCGTGGCGATCGGCCGCGCCGGCGTCGCGGGGATGCTGGCGCTGCTCTACCTGCTGCTGACGCGCGCGCCCTGGCCGCGCCGCCGGCACTGGCCGATGCTGGCGATGTCGGCGCTCGGCAACGTGCTGGGCTGGCCGCTGTTGCTGGGCCTCGCGGTTCGGCGTGTCGATGCGATGCACGCGTCCGTCATCACGGGCCTGATGCCGCTGGCCACCGCCGCGGTGGGCGCGCTGATGCTGCACCAGCGGCCGTCGCGCGGCTTCTGGACCTTCGCGCTGCTGGGCGCGGCGCTGGTCGTCGCGTTCGCGGCCTGGAGCGGCGCCGGGCGCCCGCAGCTGGGAGACCTGCTGCTGCTGGGTGCGGTGATCGCGTCGTCCATCGGCTACATCTGCGGGGCGCGCGTGTCGTCCGGGCCCGAGGCGATGTCGGCCGAGCAGACCATCTCGTGGGTGCTCGTGCTGGCGCTGCCGTTCACGCTGCCCGTGCTGGTCACGCAATGGCCCACGGTGCCGGTGCACGCGGCCGCCTGGGCCGGCTTCGCCTACGTCGCCACATGCTCGATGTGGATGGGCTTCTTCGCCTGGTACCGCGGCATGGCCTGGGGCGGCGCGCTGCGCGTCAGCCAGGTGCAGCTGTTGCAGCCCTTCGTCTCGATCCTGCTCAGCGTCGCCGTGCTCGGCGAACGGCTGCGCCCGGCCACGCTGGGCTTTTCCATCGCCGTGATGGCCTGCGTCTACCTCGGCCGGCGCATGTCGGTCGGCGTGCCGCGTGCCCGCACCTGATCTGTTCTTTCCGCTGTTTCCTTCAAGGCTCTGCAATGACCGGTTCCACCACCTCCCCCGACTCGACGAATTCGCCCTGGCAGCTGGCCCGGCGCTGCGAACGCATGAACCCGTCGGTCATTCGCGAGATCCTCAAGCTCACCGAGCTGCCGGGCGTGCGCTCGCTGGCCGGCGGGCTGCCGTCGGCCGACACGTTCCCGGTCGACGCGATGCGCGAGGCCACCGCCAGGGTGTTGACCGACACGCCGCGCGAGGCGCTGCAATACGCCGCCAGCGAAGGCTTCGGCCCGCTGCGCGAGTGGGTCTCGGCGATGCTGCGCGCCAAGGGCGTCGATGCGCCGGCCGACCGCGTGCTGATCACCAACGGCTCGCAGCAAGGCCTCGACCTGGTCGGCAAGGTGATGCTGGACGCCGGCAACACGGTGGCCGTCGAGACGCCGACCTACCTCGGCGCGCTGCAGGCCTTCAACCCGAACGAGCCGAAGTTCGCCTCGGTGGCCGGTGACGTCGACGGCCCGCTGCCCGACGCGATCGCCGCGCTGCCGCAAGGCACGCGCTTCATGTACGTGCTGCCGAACTTCCAGAACCCGACCGGCCGCGTCATCCCCGCCGCTCGCCGCGACGCGATCGTCGCCGCCGCGCAGCGCGCCAACATCCCGCTGGTCGAGGACAACCCGTACGGCGAACTCTGGTACGACGACGAGCCGCCGAAGCCGCTGGCCTCGCGCTGGGGCGACGGCGTGCTGTACCTGGGCTCGTTCTCCAAAGTGCTCGCGCCAGGCCTGCGCCTGGGCTTCATGGTGTGCCCGAAGACGCTGTACCCGAAGCTGCTGCAGTCCAAGCAGGCGGCCGACCTGCACACCGGGTCGTTCAGCCAGCGCGTCGTCTACGAAGTGATCAAGGGCGGCTTCCTCGATCAGCACATCCCGACGATCCGCGACCGCTACCGCGCGCATCGCGACGCGATGGAAGCGGCGCTGAAGGCGTCGATGCCGGCCGGCTGCGAATGGAACAAGCCGAGCGGCGGCATGTTCTTCTGGCTGCGCCTGCCCGCGGGCTGCGACGCGATGGCGCTGCTGCCCAAGGCGGTCGAGGCCGGCGTCGCGTACGTGCCGGGCGCGGCGTTCTATGCCGATCATCCGGACACGCGCACGATGCGCCTGTCCTTCGTCACGCTGTCGCCGGCCGACATCGCCGACGCCGTGCAGCGCCTTGGCAACGTCGTCAAGGCCCACCTGGCGGCACAGCCGTCGTCGATCAACGCCTGAGTGGGAAGGAGCGCGTCCATGAGCGAGAACGAGGCGCCGCGCCAGCGCGGCTTCAGCCAGGTCGACGTCTTCACCGCGACGCCGCTGCTCGGCAACCCGCTGGCCGTCGTGCACGACGGCCGCGGCCTGTCGACCGAACGGATGGCGGCGTTCGCGCGCTGGACCAATCTCTCCGAGACCACGTTCCTGCTGCCGCCCACGCATCCCGAGGCCGACTACCTCGTGCGCATCTTCACGCCGGGCGGCGAGCTGCCGTTCGCCGGCCATCCGACGCTGGGCTCTTGCCACGTCTGGCTCGCCGCGGGCGGCACGCCGCGACGCGCCGACACCGTCGTGCAGGAGTGCGGCATCGGCCTGGTGCCGCTGCGGCGCGGCGAGCGCCTGGCCTTCGCCGCGCCGCCGACCACCGTCGAACGCGTCGACGCGGAGCTGCTGCACCGCGTGTACGCCGCGCTCGGACTCGACCCCGCGCGCGTGCGCGACGCGGCTTTCCTCACCAACGGCCCGCGCCAGCTCACGCTGCTGGTGGACGATGCCGAGGCGGTGCTGGCGCTCAAACCTGACCACTCGGTGCTCAAGACCTTGACCAAGGTGGGCGTCGTCGGCCCGCATCCCGAAGGCGGCGACTGCCGCTTCGAGGTGCGCTTCTTCGCCGCGCCCATCGGCATCAACGAGGATCCGGTCACCGGCAGCCTGAACGCCAACATCGCCCAGTGGCTGATCGACACCGACCGCGCGCCGCGAAGCTACGTGGCGGCGCAGGGCACGGCGATGGGCCGCGCCGGCCGCATCCACGTGCGACGCGACGACGAGGGCACGTGGATCGGCGGCGATGTCGCGCCGTGCATCGTCGGCACGGTGATGTTGTGAACTGACCCGACGAAAGAGGCCGCGATGACCGAGGAACTGTTTCGCGACGACGCCACGCTGACCGAGTGCGACGCGGTGGTCACGCAGGTCGACGAACGCGGCGTGCAGCTGGCTCGCACGGTGTTCTATCCGCACGGCGGCGGCCAGGCCGGCGACCGCGGCGAGCTGGTGCTGGCCGACGGCCGCGTCGTCGCGATCGTGGACACGCGCAAGGGCGAGCAGCCGGGCGACGTGGTGCATGTGCTGGCCAACACCGACGATCTGGCGGCGTTCGCGCTCGGCGCGACGGTGCGCGCGCGCATCGACGTCGACCGGCGTCGCGCCCACATGCGCTTTCACACGGCCACGCACCTGCTGTGCGCGCTGATCCCGCATCCGGTCGACGGCTGCTCGATCACCGCGGAGTACGCGCGGCTCGATTTCCACATGACCGATCCGCTCGACAAGGCGGCGATCGAGGCCGGACTCGAGCGTCTCGTCGCCGAGGCGCGTCCGGTCTCGATGCGCTGGATCACCGACGCCGAACTCGACGCCAACCCGGGCCTCGTGCGCAGCATGAGCGTGCAGCCGCCGCGCGGCACGGGGCGCGTGCGACTGCTCGAGATCGAGGGCGTCGACCTGCAGCCCTGCGGCGGCACGCACGTGTCGAACACGGCCGAGATTGGCGCGCTGGTGGTGAAAAAGATCGAGAAGAAGTCGGCATCGACACGACGCGTGGTGCTCGCGTTCAAGGACGCCGCGGCGACTCAGACCCGCTGAGCCACGACCTTGCTGCTCGCCGTGGAGACGCCGACGACCGCGTCGCGGGCGACGTCGGAGGCAGCGTCGGTCGTCTCGTCGAGCGCGATGCCCGCGTAGTGACCGAGCGCCGTCGCGGTCGTCTTCGTCGCGGACACCGCATCGTCGACGACGTCGTCGGCCGCCGACGAACACGTGGATCGCCCGTCACACCTCACCTCAACAATGTGTCGCCTCGATATCGTTTCCGACATGGAGGCGACATGTCTCTCAGGGCGCCGGCGCGCCGTTGCCTGCGACCCAGATCTCGTACCAGGTCTGCGCGTCGATCTCGACGTCGAGCGCCGCGACCGCCTCGCGCATCGCATCGAGCCGGCGCGAGCCGGTCAGCGGGATCAGGCGCGCGGGATGGCGCAGCAGCCAGGCGTAGACCAGCGTGGTGACGCTGATGCCGCGCTCGCCGGCGATGCGTTGCAGCACGCCGCGCACGCGCAGCGAGTCGGGGTCGCTGCCCGTGAACAGCCGGCCGCCGGCCAGTGCCGACCAGACCATCGGCGCGACGCCGAGATCCTGCGCCTGGTCCAGCGTGCCGTCGTAGAACGGTGCGATGTGCAGCGGCGAGGCCTCGATCTGGTTGGTGACCAGGTCGACGCGCCTGTTCAGCAGCGCGAACTGCGACGGCGTGAAGTTGGAGACACCGAAGTGGCGCACCTTGCCCGCGGTGCGCAGGCGGCCGAAGCATTCGGCCAGCGCGTCGGCGTCCATCAGCGCGTCGGGGCGGTGGATCAGCAGCATGTCCAGGCGATCGGTGCGCAGCGCGGCGAGCGAGTTGTCGACCGAGCGCTCGACGTGCGCGGCCGACGTGTCGTAGTGGCCGAGGCGATGCTCGGGCCGTGCCGAAGACACCATGCGGATGCCGCACTTGGTGACGATCTGCATTCGATCGCGCAAGTGCGGCGCGGCGGCCAGCGCCTCGCCGAACAAGGCCTCGACGGCGTAGTTGCCGTAGATGTCGGCGTGGTCGAAGGTGGTGATGCCCAGGTCCAGGCAGCCTTCGATCCAGCGCACGCGCTCGGCGACGCTGAACTGCCAGTCGGCCATGCGCCAGGCGCCGGCGACGATGCGCGAGAGAGTGGGGCCGCCGGCGGCGGTGACGATCGTGGAGGCGTGGAGCATGGGTCGGGGAACCTGGTTGGACGGCACTGGGGAAGTGCCGGCGATTCTGACCGATCAGGCCCCGCGGAGCGCCTTCAGTGCTTCTTGCGGAAGTCGTCGTGGCAGGACTTGCAGGCCTCCGCCGTCGCACTGAAGGCCGCCTTCAGCGCGTCGGGCTTGCCGGTCCGCGCGGCCTCGGCCAGCTTGACGGTGGCGTCCTGCAGCCGCTGCGCGTCGGCCTTGAACTTGTCGGGCTGCGCCCAGATCTCGGGCCGCGCGTTGGTGTCGCCCTTGTCGCTGCCTTCGACGAAGGCGCTCCAGGGCAGCTTCGCGAGCGTGACGACCAGGTCGGCATTGGCCTGCGCGACGGCGGCGTCGAACGGCACCTTGCCCTTGACCATCGCGCCGATGCGGTCGTAGTGGTTGTCCATGACGGTCAGCGCGCCCTGGCGGTACTCGATCGCCGCATCGGCGTTCTTGAATTGCGCGGCGGCCGGGCCGCAGCAAAGAAACGCAGCGGCCGCGACGGCGGCGAGCGACCAGGGTGTCATCGTTGATCTCACGGTGGGTTCGGCTGAGGCGCGTGGCGCCGGGACTGTGCCGCAGTGTACGGAGTTCGAGCAAGTCCGGATTCGGCGCTGGCGTATCGTTGCGGCCTTGTTCACGCTGGCCGATGCACCTTGACCGAGTCCGTTCCCGTCCGAATCTGGGACCTGCCCACGCGGGTGTTCCATGTCCTGCTCGTGGTGCTGGTGACGGCCGCCATCGTCACCGCGGAATTCGGCGGCGACTGGATGGCGTGGCACCTGCGCTGCGGCGAGGCGGTGCTGACGCTGCTGGCATTCCGCTGGGTCTGGGGCCTGGCGGGCGGGCGCTGGTCGCGCTTCGCGACCTTCCTGCCCGCACCCGGGCGTCTCGCGCGGGCGCTGCGCGGGCGCGACGGCGCGGACGAGCGCGTCGGCCACAACGCGCTGGGCGCGCTGTCGGTCTGGGCCTTCCTCGCGTTGCTGTCGGCGCAGGTGGCCACGGGGCTCGTCGCCGACGACGACGTCGACACCACCGGTCCGCTCAACGCGCACGTCAGCCATCGCTTGGCCAAGAGCGCGAGCCGCTGGCACGCGGGCTGGGGCGCCGACCTGATCTTCGCGCTGATCGCGCTGCACGTGCTGGCGGTCGCCTGGTACACGTGGCGCAAACGCGAACCGCTGCTGCGCGCGATGTGGAGCGGCGACAAGCCGCTGCCGCCGGCCACGCCGGCGAGCCGCGACGACGCGGCGTCGCGGTTGCTGGCGCTGGCGATCTGGTTCGCGGCCGCGGGCGGGGTGTGGGCGCTGGTGCGCTGGGCTGGCTGAACGGCGGCCGAACGTCAGCACGAAGACAGCTGCCGACGCTCCGCGCCCGGGCGTGAGCCGTCCAGGTGCGTCGTGCACCGGGCTAGATTTGGCGCACTCTTTCGGGTTAGAATCGACAGGCTTAGTTCAACTAAAGCAGGTTTTTCCCGGTGAATTGACAATGAGTCGGGGGCAATCCGCTGGGCACCGTGCCGAGGGCCACGTTCCAGAACGATCAGTGAACGCAACCCTCGTCCGACACCCATGAGTTCTCAGAGTTCCGCACCGCAGCAAAAAAATCCCGTCGAGCAATCCGGCCCTGTCGTCGGACGGCCGGGGCTCAATGCCGCGAACTGGGACGACGAGGATCCGCTGCCGCGCCGCTTGTCGGCAACGGAGGCCGAAGCGTTTCGCGATCAGCGAACCGCGCCGTCTCCGTGGCGGGTGGTGAAGGTTCAGCTCGAGGCCGGCGCCGTCGTTTCGCTGCTGCTCTGCTTCGTCGGGCTGTATCGCAATGACGGGCTCTCGTGGCTGTGGTCGGCCCTTTACGGTTCGGCCGTGGTCATCGTGCCGGGCGCGCTGATGGCGCGCGGCGCGACGCGGATGGCCAACAGCCGTTCGCCGATGGCGACGATCCTGAATCTGCTCGGTTGGACTTCGGTGAAATTGATCTGCACTGTGGCGATGTTGTTCGCCGCAGGGAAAGTCTTGCATCCGATCCAGTTTCCGGCGCTGTTGCTGGCCCTGGCGGTCTGCCTGACTGTGTATTGGGTGGCGCTCGCGTGGCGCTCGCGTTGAAGTTCTGATCGGAAAGCTACGACCACATGGCCGCAGAAGAGCAAGCACCGACCTCCGGTGAGTACATCCATCACCACCTGACCCACCTGTCCAACATCGAGACGAGCTCGCCCGTGGACTTCCACGTCGTGCACTGGGACTCGGTGTTCTTCTCGTCGGTGCTGGGCCTCGTGTTCCTGGCGATCGGCCTGCTGTGCGCGCGCCGCGTCACCTCGGGCGTGCCGGGTCGCTTCCAGGCGGCCGTGGAATTCCTGATCGAGATGGTCGACAGCCAGGCCAAGGCGATCGTGCACAACGCGCACAGCCGCAAGATGGTCGCGCCGCTGGCGTTGACGGTGTTCGTCTGGATCTTCCTGCTCAACGCGATGGACTTGCTGCCGGTCGACCTGCTGCCGTTCCTGTTCCAGCACGCGTCCGGCAACCCCGAGGCGCACCTGCGCGTCGTGCCGACCGCCGACATCTCGGTGACGATGGGCATGTCCGTCGCCGTCCTGCTGATCTGCCTGTACTACAACGTCAAGATCAAGGGCGCGGGCGGCTGGGCGCATGAGTTGGTCGTGGCGCCGTTCGGCACCAGCAAGAATCCGATCGCCGCCGTGCTGCTGGGCGTCGTCAACTTCGCGATGCAGATGATCGAGTTCGTCGCCAAGACCGTCTCGCACGGCATGCGGCTGTACGGCAACATGTACGCCGGCGAGCTGATCTTCCTGCTGATCGCCTTGCTGGGCGGCGCGTTCACCTTCACGGCGGGCGGCTTCGGCCTGGCCCTGCTGCACATCTTCGCCGGTAGCGTGTGGGCCATCTTCCACATCCTGATCATCACGCTGCAGGCCTTCGTGTTCATGATGTTGACCCTGGTCTACATCGGACAAGCCCACGACTCGCACTGAAAACCGCGCGCCACCGGCACGCCGGTGACGCGGTCCGCGCTGTCCGCACAAGTACTTTTCTCTCTTCTCTCAATTTCTTAACTGGAGTCAACATGGAACTCATCAGCTACGTCGCCCTGGCCGCCGGCATCATCATTGGTCTGGGCGCCTGCGGTGCTTGTATCGGCATCGGCATCATGGGCAGCAAGTACCTCGAGTCCGCCGCTCGCCAGCCGGAACTGATGGGCGAACTGCAGACCAAGATGTTCCTGCTGGTCGGCCTGATCGACGCCTCGTTCATCATCGGCCTCGGCATCGCGCTGTGGTTCACCACGACGAACCCGTTCCTGGCTCAGCTGGCGCAGATCGCGAAGTAATTCGCCCCTGCACCGAGTCGTCGGCGCGACCGTTTCCGCTGAAGTGGAAACGGCGCGCCGCACCCCGACAACGGCATTCGAGGCAATAACGTGAGCATCACCGCAACCCTGATCATCCAGATCATCGTTCTCCTGATTTTGGTCGGGGTGACGATGAAGTACATCTGGCCGCCCATCGCGGCCGCGCTGGACGAGCGCGCGCGCAAGGTCGCCGAAGGCCTGTCGGCTGCCGACAAGGCCCGCAGCGAACTCGCGAGCGCCAACAAGCGCATCGAGGCCGAACTCGGCGCCGCGCGCAACGACGCTGCCCAGCGTCTTGCCGCTGCCGAACGCCTGGCGCTGCAGATCGTCGAGGAAGCCAAGTCCAAGGCGACCGACGAAGCCGCGAAGATCGTCGCCCAGGCGCAAGCCGAGGCCCAGCAGGAATCGGCCAAGGCGCGCGACACGCTGCGCGACCAGGTCGCCGCTCTGGCCGTCAAGGGCGCCGAGCAGATCCTGCGCCGCGAAGTGAGCCCGGCCGTCCACGCCGAGCTGCTCAACCGCCTGCAGACCGAGCTGTAAGACCATGGCCGAGCCCTCCACCATCGCGCGGCCCTACGCCGCGGCGCTGTTCCAGTCGAGTACCGCCGCCGACGGCGCGCAGCTCGTGGCCCAGCTGGACGCGCTCGCCGGCATCGCCGGCGACGCCGGCCTGCGCCAGTTCGCCAGCGACCCGAAGGTCACCGACGAACAGGTCATCAGCCTCGTGTCCGGCATCGCCGGCTCGGACCTCAGCCCGAAGCTGAAGAACCTGCTGAACGTCGTCGTCGACAACGGCCGCCTGTCCGTGCTGCCCGAGATCGCGTCGCAGTTCCGCACGCTGGTCAACGACCGCGGCGGCGTCGCCGATGCGCACATCGTCAGCGCATTCCCGCTCGACGCGACGCAGCAGGCCGATCTGGCCAAGGTGCTCGAGAAGCGCTTCGGCCGCCAGCTCAAGACGTCGGTCACGGTCGACTCGTCGCTGATCGGCGGCGTGCGCGTGACGGTGGGTGACGAGGTGCTCGACACCTCCGTCGTCGCCCGCCTCGAGCAGATGCGCGTCGCGCTGACCCACTAAAGAGCCGGCCCGCTCGAACAGAATCGCCCTTCAACCCAGGCGGCCTCGCGGCCTCACCTTTGGGAGCTAAGTCATGCAATTGAATCCCGCTGAAATTTCCGAACTGATCAAGAGCCGCATCGAAGGCCTGGGGGCGTCGTCCGACATCCGCAACCAGGGCACGGTCGTCTCCGTCACCGACGGCATCTGCCGCGTGCACGGCCTGTCCGACGCGATGCAGGGCGAAATGCTCGAGTTCCCGGCCACCAAGGACGGCCAGCCGACCTATGGCCTCGCGCTGAACCTGGAGCGCGACTCCGTCGGCGCCGTCATCCTGGGCGAGTACGAGCACATCTCCGAAGGCGACACCGTCAAGTGCACGGGCCGCATCCTGGAAGTGCCGGTCGGCCCCGAGCTGCGTGGCCGCGTGGTCAACGCCCTCGGTCATCCGATCGACGGCAAGGGCCCGGTCAACACCAAGCTGACGGACGTCATCGAGAAGGTGGCGCCGGGCGTGATCGCCCGTCAATCCGTCGACCAGCCGGTGCAGACCGGCCTGAAGTCGATCGACTCGATGGTGCCCGTCGGCCGCGGCCAGCGCGAGCTGATCATCGGCGACCGCCAGACCGGCAAGACCGCCGTGGCGATCGACGCGATCATCAACCAGAAGGGTCAGAACATGACCTGCGTGTACGTCGCCATCGGCCAGAAGGCCTCGACGGTGAAGAACGTCGTGCGCGCCCTGGAAGCCAACGGCGCGCTCGAGTACACGATCGTCGTCGCCGCCACCGCCGCCGAATCGGCCGCCATGCAATACGTCTCGGCGTATTCGGGCTGCACGATGGGCGAGTACTTCCGCGACCGCGGCGAAGACGCGCTGATCGTCTATGACGACCTGTCCAAGCAGGCCGTCGCGTACCGCCAGGTCTCGCTGCTGCTGCGCCGCCCGCCGGGCCGCGAAGCCTTCCCCGGCGACGTGTTCTATCTCCACAGCCGCCTGCTCGAGCGCGCCGCGCGCGTGAATGCCGACTACGTCGAAGCGTTCACCAAGGGCGAAGTCAAGGGCAAGACGGGTTCGCTGACGGCGCTGCCGATCATCGAGACGCAAGCCGGCGACGTGTCCGCCTTCGTTCCGACGAACGTGATCTCGATCACCGACGGCCAGATCTTCCTGGAAACGAGCCTGTTCAACTCCGGCATCCGTCCCGCCATCAACGCCGGTATCTCGGTGTCGCGCGTCGGCGGCGCCGCGCAGACGAACCTGATCAAGGGCCTGTCGGGCGGTATCCGTACCAACCTCGCGCAGTACCGCGAGCTGGCCGCGTTCGCGCAGTTCGCTTCCGACCTCGACGAAGCCACCCGCAAGCAGCTCGATCGTGGCGCGCGCGTCACCGAACTGCTCAAGCAGTCGCAGTACTCGCCGCTGCCCATCAGCCTGATGGCCGCGACGCTGTTCGCCGTCAACAACGACTTCCTCGACTCGCTGACGATCAAGCAAGTGCTGCCCTTCGAGCACGGCCTGCACCAGCACCTGAAGTCCAACCACGCCGCGCTGCTCGCGACGATGGAGAAGAACGGCGCGAAGTGGAACGTCAAGTTCAAGGACACGGACAAGCCGGAGAAGATCGAGTTCGCCAAGGCCTGCAAGGCCGCGGAAGACGAACTGCGCGCCGCCATCACCGCGTTCAAGAAGTCGTTCGCCTGATTCCCCGTCCTCGACACTCTTCTGAAGGAGAACCGTCATGGCGGTAGGAAAGGAAATACGCGGCAAGATCAAGTCGGTGGAGAACACCCGCAAGATCACGAAGGCGATGGAAATGGTCGCCGCGTCCAAGATGCGCAAGGCGCAGGAACGCATGCGTGCGGCCCGGCCTTACGCGGAACGCATTGCCGGCATCACGGGCAACCTGTCGAAGGCGAATCCGGAATACCGCTCGCCCTACATGCGCGAGGTCACGAAGGCGGGCGGCAACGTCGGCTTCATCGTGGTCACGACCGACAAGGGCCTGTGCGGCGGCATGAACACCAACATCCTGCGCGCGCTCACCATCAAGATGCGTGACGTGCAGGCCGCGGGCGGCAAGGTCAGCGCGGTGGCGATCGGCAACAAGGGCTTCGGCTTCCTGAACCGCTCCGGCGCGCAGGTCGTCAGCCACGTCACGCAGCTGGGCGACGCCCCGGCGCTCGACAAGCTGATCGGGCCCGTCAAGGTGATGCTCGAGCAGTTCGTCGAAGGCAAGCTGGACGCGGTGCACCTCTGCTACACCCGCTTCATCAACACGATGAAGCAGGAACCGATGATCGTGCCGCTGCTGCCGCTGTCGTCCGAAGGGATCCAGTCCGGCGCCTCGACCGACAAGGGCGGCTATGCGTGGGACTACATCTACGAACCGGACGCGCCGGGCGTGATCGAGGAACTGCTCAAGCGCTACATCGAGGCCCTCGTCTATCAAGGCGTGGCCGAGAACATGGCGTCCGAGCAGGCTGCGCGCATGGTGGCCATGAAGGCGGCCACCGACAACGCGGGCAACCTCATCGGCGAGCTCAAGCTGATCTACAACAAGACGCGTCAGGCGGCGATCACCAAGGAATTGAGTGAGATCGTCAGCGGTGCGGCTGCGGTTTAAATCTTTCGAGATATCAAGGAAAAAAGATGACGACTTCTAATGCCATGGGCAAGATCGTTCAAACCATCGGCGCCGTGGTCGACGTCGAGTTTCCGCGCGACGCGATGCCCAACATCTACGACGCGCTGAAGATGGACGGTACCGCGCTGACGCTGGAAGTCCAGCAGCAGCTGGGCGACGGCATCGTGCGCACGATCGCACTCGGCTCGTCCGACGGCATCCGCCGCGGCAGCATGGTGCGCAACACCGGCGCGGGCATCACCGTGCCGGTCGGCAAGGCCACCCTCGGCCGCATCATGGACGTGCTGGGCAACCCGATCGACGAGCGCGGCCCGGTCGACATGACGCATTCCGCCGTCATTCACCGCAAGCCGCCGTCGTACGACGAGCTGAGCCCCTCGCAAGAGCTGCTCGAGACGGGCATCAAGGTCATCGACCTGATCTGCCCCTTCGCCAAGGGCGGCAAGGTCGGCCTGTTCGGCGGCGCCGGCGTCGGCAAGACCGTCAACATGATGGAGCTGATCAACAACATCGCGAAGGCGCACTCGGGCCTGTCCGTGTTCGCCGGCGTCGGCGAGCGCACCCGCGAAGGCAACGATTTCTATCACGAGATGGCCGATTCGAAGGTCGTCGACCTCGACGATCTGCCGAACTCCAAGGTGTCGATGGTCTACGGCCAGATGAACGAACCGCCGGGCAACCGCCTGCGCGTCGCGCTGACCGGCCTGACGATCGCCGAGTCGTTCCGCGACGAAGGCCGCGACGTGCTGTTCTTCGTGGACAACATCTACCGCTACACGCTGGCCGGCACGGAAGTGTCCGCGCTGCTGGGTCGCATGCCGTCCGCCGTGGGCTACCAGCCGACGCTGGCCGAGGAAATGGGTCGCCTGCAAGAGCGCATCACGTCGACCAAGGTCGGCTCGATCACCTCGATCCAGGCCGTCTACGTTCCGGCCGACGACTACACCGACCCGTCCCCGGCCACGACCTTCGGTCACCTGGACTCCACCGTGGCGCTGTCGCGCGAAATCGCGTCGCTGGGCATCTACCCCGCGGTCGACCCGCTCGACTCCACCTCGCGCCAGATCGACCCGAACGTGATCGGCCAGGAGCACTACGACACGACCCGCGCCGTGCAGGCCACGCTGCAGCGCTACAAGGAACTGCGCGACATCATCGCCATCCTGGGCATGGACGAACTGGCGCCGGAAGACAAGCTGGCCGTGGCTCGCGCCCGCAAGATCCAGCGTTTCCTGTCGCAGCCGTTCCACGTCGCCGAGGTGTTCACGGGCTCGCCGGGCAAGTACGTGCCGCTGAAGGAAACCATCCGTGGTTTCAAGATGATCATCAACGGCGAATGCGACCACATGCCGGAACAGGCGTTCTACATGGTCGGCACCATCGACGAAGCGATCGAAAAGGCGAAGGGCATGCAGTAAGGCGCTCCGGCCGCCGCGCGCTTTTTCGAAAGATCGCGGTGGCTGACGCCCTGCACACCTTCCCCCTCATCGAAACGGAACTCACATGGCAACCATTCACGTCGACGTCGTCTCCGCCGAAGAGCAGATCTTCTCGGGCGAGGCGAGCTTCGTCGCGCTGCCGGGCGAGAACGGCGAGCTCGGCATCATGCCGCGCCACACGCCGCTGATCACGCGCATCAAGCCGGGCGCCGTGCGCATCAAGCGCGCCAGCGACGGCGCCGAGGAATTCGTCTTCGTCGCCGGCGGCATCCTCGAGGTGCAGCCCGACCGCGTGACCGTGCTGGCCGACACCGCGATCCGCGGCAAGGACCTGGACGAGGCCAAGGCCAACGAGGCCAAGAAGGCCGCCGAGGCCAAGCTCTCCAACGCCAAGACCGACTTCGACGTCGCCAAGGCGCAGAGCGAACTGGCCGTGTTCGCGGCGCAGCTGTCGGCGATCCGCCGCTTCCGCGGCCAGGCTGGTCACTGATCGCGTCGTCGCCCAACGAACAGCCCGCCCACGGCAACGTGCGCGGGCTTTTTCACGTCCCGCGAGCAGTCGCACGCCGGGCCGGACTTACCCAAGAAGCGGGGATTGGCGCCGCCCCTCCCGCACGACACAATGATCCCGACCGCCGGGCAGGCGCGGTGGAGATGTCGATGAACCAGATTTCCAGCGAACAATGGAAGCAGTTGGGCCGTGACTCGTTCGACGCGCGCCTGATCGCGATCATTCGCCGCAATCACCCCGACCAGGCGGCGACGATGGACCTCGCCAGCGTGGTCGGCGCGTTCCATCGTCAGGCCGCCAAGGCGCAGGGCTACGGCCTGACCGACGAACACTCCGCGGCCACCTACGTCTACACGGCGTGGTTGATGGGCGAGGAGTTCGACACCCGCATCCCGGCGATCGCGCAGATCCTCAACGACAAGCGGATGAAGACCATCGAGAAGGCGAAGGCGCTGGCCAACTTCTCGCGGCTGGTGTTCCGCACGTTGTCGGGCCAGGCTGCCAGGAGCGCGGCATGAGCCCGCCGGCGATGGGCGGACCTTTGGGCGACGCCCTCGCGGGCGCCGAGCCCGCGGCGACGCAGCAGCTGCAACAGCTCGCGGCGCCCGCCGGCGATGCGGCCGCCAAGGCCGCCGCGCTGCAGTCGCAGGCCGAGGAGGCTGCGGGCGCCGAGGCGCAGCAGGCGATCGCGCAGGCGCAGGCCCAGGCCGCGCAAGCCCAGCAACAGGCGCAGGCGGCGCAGGCCGCGGCCCAGCAGGCGGCTGCCGATGCGCAGGCCCAGGCGCAACAGGCCGAGGCCGCCGCGCAGCAGGCGGCCGCGCAGGCGCAGTCCGATGCCAGCGCCGCCGCCCAACAGGCGCAGGCCGACGCCCAGCAGGCCGCCCAGCCGGACGCCCAGCAGGCGCAGGCCGCGGCCGACCAGGCGGCGCAGCAGGCCCAGGCGCAGGCGGCGCAGGCGCAGCAGGATCTCGCCAACGCCCAGGCGCAGGCCGCCGCGGCCGCCGACGCCGCCGCGGGCCCGGCGGAGGCCGCCGCTGCCAACGCCACCAAGGATCTCGGCAACGAGTTCTCCAGCGTCACGCCCACCGGCCTGCCGGCGGTGCCGTGCGCCTGCACGAACTGCATCCGCCAGGCCGTGGATCCGGCGATCCCCGCGATCCCCGGCACGCCGGCGCTGCCCGCCATGCCGGCGATGCCCGAGCTGCCGGCGATGCCCGCAATGCCGGCGATGCCGTCGTTCTGACGCGGCAAGGCCCGCCGGTTGCCCGTCGGGGTGCCACGAACGAGGGCATCATTCGGCCATGAGCAAAGACAAGAAGCAAAAGCACGACGACAGCAGCGGCCACAGCTACGAAGAACGGCTCCTGCCGATGCAGGTGGCCCTCAACGGCGTGATGCGCGTGCTCAAGGACCAGGGCGAGCGCGTCGTGGTGCTGTTCGAAGGCCGCGACACCGCGGGCAAGGGCGGCGTCATCAAGGCGATCTCCGAGAAACTCAACACGCGCCAGTGCCACATCGCCGCCCTCGGCATTCCCACGCCGCGCGAGGAAGGCGAGTGGTACTTCCAGCGCTACGTCGCGTACTTGCCCACCGCCGGCGAGATGACGCTGTTCGACCGCAGCTGGTACAACCGCGCCGGCGTCGAGGCGGTGATGGGCTATTGCACGCCGGCACAGACCGACGCGTTCCTGAAGGCGGCGCCGATCTTCGAGAAGATGCTGGTCGACGACGGCATCCACCTGTTCAAGTACTGGCTCACCGTCGACCAGGCCGAGCAGGAAAAGCGCTTCGCCGACCGCCAGGACGACCCGCTCAAGCAGTGGAAGCTGTCGCCCGTGGACCTGCAGGCGCGCACCCGCTACGACGACTACGGCCGCGCGCGCGATCGCATGCTGGAGGCCACGCACACCAAGGCCGCGCCGTGGACGCTGGTGGACTTCAATGACCAGAAGGCGGGCCGCCTGAAGCTGATCGCCGACCTGCTGTCGCGCCTGCCGGTGCCCGCCAAGTCGGCACCCGAAGTGGAGATCCCGCCGCTGCTCGGCAAGCCGCAAAAAGAGAAGTTCCGCGGGCCGCTGAAGCCCATCTGATTTCGCACCCGGGGCGGCGCCCGCGGGCGGGGATAATTCGCCGCATGTGGCCTCCCCTGCGAAACGACACCTTCCTGCGCGCCTGCCTGCGTCAGCCGACCGACTACACGCCGATCTGGCTGATGCGCCAGGCCGGCCGCTACCTGCCCGAGTACAAGGCCACCCGCGCGCGCGCCGGCAGCTTCATGGGGCTGGCGACCGACGTGGACTACGCCACCGAGGTGACGTTGCAGCCGCTGGAGCGCTTCCCGCTCGACGCCGCGATCCTGTTCTCGGACATCCTCACCGTGCCCGACGCGATGGGCCTGGGCCTGTCGTTCGCCGAAGGCGAGGGCCCGCGCTTCGCGACCAGGGTGCGCGACGAAGCCGCCGTCGACCAGCTCGCCGTGCCCGACATGGCCAAGCTGCGCTACGTCTTCGACGCCGTCGCCTCGATCCGCAAGGCGCTGGATGGCCGCGTGCCGTTGATCGGCTTCTCGGGCAGCCCGTGGACGCTCGCCTGCTACATGGTCGAGGGCGCCGGCTCGGACGACTACCGCGCGGTCAAGACGCTGATGTACGCGCGGCCCGACCTGATGCATCGCATCCTCGCGATCAACGCCGACGCCGTCACCGCCTACCTGAACGCGCAGATCGACGCCGGCGCGCAGGCCGTGATGGTGTTCGACAGCTGGGGCGGCGTGCTCGCCGACGCGGCCTTCCGCACCTTCTCGCTCGCGTACACGCAGCGCGTGCTCGCCGGCCTGCAACGCGAGAAGGATGGGCAGCGCGTGCCGGCGATCGTCTTCACCAAGGGCGGCGGCCAGTGGCTGGAGGCGATCGCCGACACCGGCCCCGACGTCGTGGGCCTCGACTGGACGACCGATCTGGGCGCCGCGCGCCGGCGCGTCGGCGACCGCGTCGCGCTGCAAGGCAACCTGGATCCGATGGCCTTGTTCGCGCCGCCGGAAGCCGTGCAGGCCGAGGCGCGTGCCGCGCTCGACAGCTTCGGCAAGGGCCATGGGCACATCTTCAACCTCGGCCATGGCATCAGCCAGTTCACGCCGCCAGAACATGTGGCGGCGCTCGTCGAGGCCGTTCATGGGCATTCGCGCCGACTGCATGATTTGTAGGAGACCACTTACAACCGGGAAACGCAGTCATTCCGCGATTTGTCCGGTAAGTGAGCGCTCAGGTGTTGACTTATCCCCAAAATTCAGCGGCCGATAAGTATTGCCCCCGGGGGTACCCAAGTCCCTCCGGAAAGCTTGCAGAATGGTGCCAAGCTGTTGATTCGAATGATTTTTTCGAGGATGCATCAAATTTGAGCGATCCAGGGCCGGGCACGGCGAATCAAGCATTTGGCGGCGCTGCTGCCAGCTTTCCCACAAAGTTATCCACAGAAACTGTGGGCGACTTTGAAAACGCTTACGGATCATGAGCTTACGGGCGGCACCTAACAAATTTGACAACTTCGTGACGCAAGTCGACCCCGGCGTGGAGCGCCTGGCTTGACCCGTGTCGCCGTCGCCATCGATGCGCCGCAGTACGCCGGCATGCGCTCGCTGCTGACGTACGCAAGTGAGCAGGCGCTCGTTCCCGGCACGTTGGCGCGTGTACCGCTGGGTCGGCGCGAGGTCATCGGGCTGGTGTGGGATGCCGACTTCGGGGCCATAGCCACGGCCGCCGCCGAGCCTGTGGCGGAAGGCGAGGAACGGGTGCCGCTGGTGCTGCGACCCGTGATCGAGGCGCTGGACGCGCTGCCGCCGCTGCCGGCGGACTGGCGGGCGCTGGTCGAATTCACCGCCCGCTATTACCAGCGCAGCCTCGGCGAGGTCGCGCTGGCGGTCTTGCCGCCCGAACTGCGCAAGCTCGACAACACGGGCCTGGCCAAGCGCATCAAGAAAAAGCGCGATCACCTGATTCCCGATGCGGTCGGCGAATCGGCGCGTCGGCCGGCGCTGACGTCCGAGCAAGCCGCCGCGATGGACACGCTCGCCGCCTGGGCCGCTGCGCCGGCACCGCCGCCGACGCTGCTGTTCGGCGTCACCGGCAGCGGCAAGACCGAGGTCTACCTGCGGCTCGCGGAACAGGCGCTCGCGGCCGGCAAGCAGGCCCTGGTCCTGGTGCCCGAGATCAACCTGACGCCGCAGCTCGAACAGCGCTTCGCGGCGCGCTTTCCGGGCCGTCGCCTTGTCTCCCTGCACAGCGCGCTGACGCCGGCGCAGCGGCTGCAGCACTGGCTGTCCGCGCATCTGGGCGAGGCCGACCTCGTGCTCGGCACGCGGCTGGCGGTGTTCGCGTCGCTGCCGCGGCTGGGCCTGATCGTCGTCGACGAGGAGCACGACCCGTCGTACAAGCAGCAGGACGGCGCGCGCTATTCGGCGCGCGACCTGGCCGTCTACCGCGGCCACCTGGCGCGGGTGCCGGTGCTGCTCGGCTCGGCGACGCCGTCGCTGGAGACGTGGTCGCACGCGCAGACGGGCCGCTACAAGCAGGTGACGCTGTCGGAGCGCGTCGGCCGCGGCGCCCTGCCCGCGGTCCGCCTGCTGGACATGGCCACCGTGCCGCGCCCCGCGCCGCGCGCGCCGCCGCAGGCGCTGGCGCCGCAGCTGGTCGACGCGATCCAGAAGCGGGTCGCGCGCAGCGAGCAGACACTGCTGTTCCTGAACCGCCGCGGCTTCGCGCCGGTGCTGCATTGCCCGGCCTGCACGTGGAAGAGCGGCTGCCCGCACTGCAGCTCGTTTCGCGTGTTCCACAAGGGCGAGCGCATCCTGCGTTGCCATCACTGCGGCACGCAGGAACCGGTGCCACGCGCGTGCCCGGACTGCGGCAACCTCGACATCGAGCCGATGGGCCGCGGCACCGAGCGGCTGGAGGAGCAGGTCGCCGAGTTGCTGCCGGGCGCGCGCGTGCTGCGCATCGACGCCGACACCACGCGCGCCAAGGGCACGCTGGAGTCGCAACTGGCGTCGGTGCACGCGGGCGACGTCGACGTGCTGGTGGGCACGCAGATGGTAACCAAGGGCCACGACTTCCGCCGCGTCACGCTCGTGGCGGCGGTCAATCCGGACAGCGCGCTGTTCGCCGCCGATTTCCGTGCGCCCGAACGACTCTTCGCGCTGCTGATGCAGGCGGGCGGGCGCGCGGGACGCGACGCGGACATCGCGCGCGGCAGCGAGATGTGGGTGCAGACGTACAACCCGGGTCACGCGCTGTTCGAGGCACTGAAGAAGCACGATTTCGCCGCGTTCGCGACGACGCAGCTGGCCGAGCGCCAGTCCGCCGGCCTGCCGCCGTACTCGCACCTGGCGCTGCTGCGCGCGGAGGCGAAGACCGAGGATGTCGCCGAGGCCTTCCTGCGCGCGGCACGCGATCTGGCCAAGGCCTATCCGGAGTCTGCGGACGTGATGTTCTACGCGCCGGTGCCGCCCTCCGTCGCGAAGGTCGCGGGTTTCGAGCGGCGGCAGATGCTGATCGAGTGCGCATCGCGCGCGACGCTGCAGCGCCTGCTGGCGTTGTTCACGCCGGAGCTGCCGGGGCTGAAGAATTCGCACCGCGGCATCGTGCGCTGGGCGATCGACGTCGATCCGCTGGGGATCTGAAATCCCCGATTTGGCGCGCCGCGCGCTCGGCTTGCCGCGCTAAAGTCGCAGCTGTCCTTCACCACGACCGGGAGCTCTCGAATGAAGACCCACACCACGCTGATCGTCGCCGCCGCGCTCGCGCTTGCCGGCTCGTCCACCTTCGCCGCCGGCAAGCCGTGCGAGGAGCTGAAGACCGAGATCGCGGCCAAGCTCGACGCCAAGAACGTCACCGGCTACACGCTGGACATCGTCGACGCGGACAAGGCCGGCGACGCCAAGGTCGTGGGCAGCTGCGAAGGCGGCGCCAAGAAGATCACCTACACGAAGAAGTGAGCGGACGAGGGCGAAGCGGACCGATGCCCGTTGCCATTCGCTTCGTCCCGTTCACCGAGCTCGACTTCCACGCCTGGCTGATCGAGGCGATCCCGTCGTTCGCGCTGACCAATGTCGACGACGGCCGCTGGACGCTGGCGGAGTCCATCGAGAAGTCCAAGGAGGCGCACGCCGCGCTGCTGCCCCAGGGCCTGCGCACGCCGGGGCAGTTCTTCGTCCAACTGCACGACGCCGACACCGGCGAGCACGTCGGCATGCTTTGGTGGGCCGAGGCCGACAAGGCCGGCAAGCTCGAGGCCTACGTCTACAACGTCACCATCGAGGAACACGCACGCCGGCGCGGCTTCGCGCGCGCGGCCTTGCTCGAACTGGAGCGCGTCGCGCGCGAGCACGGCGCGCACCACCTGGGCCTGCACGTGTTCGGCCACAACCACGGTGCGCGCCGGCTCTACGAGTCGCTCGGCTTCGAACCCACCAGCCTCACGCTGCGAAAGATCCTGTGATGAAGCCCTCCTTGCTGATCGCCTCGGCGCTGCTGGCCTGTGCCGTGTCCGCCCGCGCCGACGACGCGCCTGCGCCCGATGACGGCGGTCCGGCCGTCGTGCCGTATCGGCCCAGCGTCTCGACGCCCGCGCAGCTGTCGGCACCCGGCTACCTCGAGCTCGAGGCCGGTGGCCTGCGCGCCACGGGTCCCGACCACCACACCTCACGCTTCACGCTGCCGTACACGCTCAAGCTGGCGTTCACGCCGGACTGGGGCATCCGCGTCGGCGGCGATGCGTGGGTGCGCCAGGCCGAGCCGGGCGACTCGCAGAGCGGCGGCGGCGACACTGCCGTCGTGCTCAAGCGCCGCTTCGCGGTCAGCGACGCGACTGCTTGGGGCCTGGAGCTCGGCGAGACGTTCGCCACCGCCAAGTCGGCCATCGGCATCGGCCACGATGCCACCACCGTCAACGGCATCTTCAGCAGCGACTTCGCACCGTCCTGGCACACGGACATCAATCTCAACGAGACGCACATCGGCGGCCAGAGCCCGGCCAGCGCCTGGCAGGCGGGCTGGGCTGCCGCGTTCTCGCGCACGCTGACCGACGACTGGGGTGCCGTCGGCGAGTTCTCCGGCACGCACCAGGCCGGCACGGCCAACACGGCGCAGTTCCTGGTGGCGGCCAGCTGGAACCAGTCGTCGGCCGCGGTGTTCGACTTCGGCACCGCCGTCGGCCTCAACGACGCGTCGCCGCATTGGCAGCTGTTCGCAGGCGTCACGGTGCGGCTGGGCAAGCTGTTCTGACCCGGACGCAACCTCGCGCTTTCGATCTCGTCACAATCGAACCATGAGACTGCTGCTGGTTGAAGACGATCGGATGATTGGCGAGAGCCTGCGCGCCGCGCTGAAGCTCGAGGGCCACGCCGTCGACTGGGTCACCGATGCGCAAGCCGCGGCCACGACCACCGCCACCGAGCGCTTCGACCTCGTGCTGCTGGACCTGGGCCTGCCCAAGGGCAACGGCCTGGACGTGCTGCGCGGCATCCGCGCCCGCGACGACTCGACGCCGGTGATCGTGCTGACCGCGCGCGATGGCCTCGGCGACCGCGTCGCCGGGCTGGACGCCGGCGCCGACGACTACCTCAGCAAGCCGTTCGAGCTCGACGAGCTGCTGGCCCGCATGCGCGCCGTGCTGCGCCGGCACAGCGGCCGCGCCACCACGCGGCTGACGCACGAGGACCTGAGCTTCGACCCGGCCACGCGCGAAGTGACGCTGCGCGGCGAGCCGGTGATGCTGTCGGCACGCGAGCTCGCCGTGCTCGAGGCCTTGCTGCAGCGGCCCGGCGCGATCCTGTCGCGCGCGCAGCTCGAGGACCGGCTGTACGGCTGGGGCGAGGAAGTGGAAAGCAACGCCGTCAGCGTCTACGTGCACCAGCTGCGCAAGAAGCTCGGGCCGGAGCTGATCCGCACGATGCGCGGCGTCGGCTACTACCTGGGCAAGCGCGAGAACGTCGCCGGGGCGGACGGGGCGACGTCTTGACGGCGCGTCGCTCCCGGTTGAGCGCCGGCGGCACGCTGCGCGTGCGGCTGCTGCTGTCGCTGCTGGCCGTGCTGGTGATCGCCGCGCTGGCGATGGGCGGCTCGGTGTACTGGAACGTGCTGCGCCAGACCGAGAGCCTGTTCGACTACCAGCTGCGCCAGATGGCGCTGTCGCTGCGCGACCAGGGCGAGATCGCGCCCGAGGACGCGCGCGCGCTGACCGATGGCCAGCTCGACTACGTCATCCAGATCTGGCGCGAGGACGGCCACGAGGTCTACGCGACGCAGCTGCAGACCGAGCCGCCCGCGCGCGCCGTGCTCGGCTTCGCCGACATCGCGGCCGGCGGCATCGTCTGGCGTACCTTCGGCGTCGAGGCGCGCGACCGCGTGATCCAGGTGGCGCAGCCGCAGAACGTGCGCCACGCGCGCGCCGCGCAGGCGGCGCTGCGCAGTGTCGTGCCGCTGCTGGCCGTGGCGCCGGCGCTGGCGCTGGTGATCGGTTGGCTGGTTTCGCGCTCGCTGGCGCCGCTGCAGCGCCTGGCCGTCGAAGTGCGCTCGCGCGACAGTGGCTCGCTGCAGGCGTTGCCGGAAGAAGACCTGCCCGACGAGGTGCTGCCGCTGGTGCAGTCGCTCAACGCGCTGCTCGACCGCCTGGGCGCCGCGCTCGCGGCCCAGCGCCACTTCGTCGGCGACGCCGCGCACGAGTTGCGCTCGCCGCTGACGGCGCTCAAGTTGCAGGTGCAGGTGATGCGGCGCGCCCCCGATGACGCGGCGCGCGATGAGGCCGCGCGCGCGCTGACCGCCGGCGTCGACCGCGCGACGCGCCTGGTCGAACAGCTGCTCGCGCTGGCGCGCAGCGAGGCCGGCCCGTTGCGCGAAGCGAGCGCCGCGCCGCTCGCGGAGCTGGTGCGCCAGGCGATGGCCGATGTCGCGCCGCTGGCCGACGCGCGCGGCACGACGCTGGAGCTGGACGTGGCCGACGGCGCCGAGGAAGTGACGGTCGCCGGCGACGGCGACGTCGCGGTGCTGGCGCGCAACCTGATCGACAACGCCGTGCGCTACAGCCCGCAGGGCGGCCACGTGTCGGTATGGGTCGGCCTGGATGCCGCGCAGCCGTCGGCACCGGTGCTGCAGGTGGACGACGACGGCCCGGGCATCCCGCCGGCCGATCGCGAGATGGTGTTCGACCGCTTCGTGCGACGCGACAACGCGGCCGACCAGACCGGCTCCGGCCTGGGCCTGGCGATCGTGCGCCAGGTGGCGCTGCGCCAGGGCGCGGAGGTGGCGCTGTCGGACTCGCCCGCGGGCGGGCTGCGCGTGCGCGTCGCCTGGCCCGGGCAACGCCCCGACGCGTCCTAATGTTCGCTTCATGTTGAGCTAATCATGTCCTCATCGACGGCGCGCACATTCGGTCTCATGCGCCGCGAAGGAGACGTCTCCGTGCCGGCGCGATCCACCGATTGAAGCCGACAAGGAGCCGAAGCACATGAACAAGACCAACCTGAAGCCGCTCGCCTGGGGCCTGCTGGGTGCGGGCGTGGCGGTGATGGGTACCGCCGGCGCGCTGGACCTGCCGTCCTGGCTGCGCCACTCCAGCACCGTGACCACGCCGGGCGCCGGCGGCACGAGCGCGGCGATCGCCGCCGCGGCCACCGGCCAGCAGGTCGCGCCGACGCCGGTCACGCCGCCGCTGCCCGCGCTGCCGCCCGGCACGGCGCCGAACTACCGCGCGATCGTGCAGGAGTTCGGGCCGTCGGTCGTGCACGTGAGCGTCGAAGGCACGCACAAGCAGACCGCCGAGGAACTGCAGGAACAGGGCGGCATCAGCCCCGACGATCCGCTGTTCCGCTTCTTCCGCGGCATGCCCGGCGCACCGCAGTTCCAGCGCGGCGGGCCGGCGGCCGAGCAGCCGTTCAAGGGCCTGGGCTCGGGCTTCATCATCGGCTCCGACGGCCTGATCCTGACCAACGCGCACGTCGTCAAGGAAGCCAAGGACGTCGTCGTCAAGCTGCAGGATCGCCGCGAATACGTCGCCAAGGTGCTGGGCGTCGACGCCGCGACGGACATCGCCGTCCTCAAGATCGATGCCAAGGGCCTGCCGACGGTGCGCTTCGGCCAGCCGTCCAAGCTGATGGTGGGCGACTACGTGCTGGCCATCGGCGCGCCCTACGGGCTCGACCAGACCGCCACCTCCGGCATCATCAGCGCCAAGGGCCGTTCGCTGCCCAGCGAGAGCGGCGAGAACTTCGTGCCCTTCCTGCAGACCGACGCCGCGGTCAACCCCGGCAACTCGGGCGGCCCGCTGTTCGACGCCGCGGGCAACGTCATCGGCATCAACTCGCAGATCTACAGCCGCACCGGCGGCTTCCAGGGCGTGAGCTTCGCGATCCCGATCGACGTCGCGCTCGCCATCAAGGACCAGATCGTCGCCACGGGCCATGCGACGCATGCGCGCCTGGGCGTGTCGATCCAGCCCTTGACCCAGGACCTGGCCGAGAGCTTCGGCCTGGATCGTCCGGACGGCGCGCTCGTCTCCACCGTGGCGCCCAACAGCGGCGCCGCCAAGGCCGGCCTGCGTTCGGGCGACGTGATCACCAAGGTCAACGGCGAGCCGATCCAGGAGCCGGGCATGCTGTCGTCGCGTGTCGGGCTGGCGCGTCCGGGCGAGAAGGTGACGCTGGAGGTGTGGCGCGACAAGAAGTTCGAGACCGTCGTCGCGACACTGGGCGCCAGCACCGACAAGCTCGACCTCGCCAAGGCCGACGGCGATGCCGGCAGCGGCGAGAAACTGGGCCTGGCGCTGCGCCCGCTCAATCGCGACGAGAAGGGCGAGGTCGGCGCGAACGGCCTGGTCGTCGAGAACGCCGAGGGCGCCGCCGCGAAGGCCGGCGTGGAGCAGGGCGACGTCGTGCTGGCCGTCAACGGCAAGCCGGTGGCCTCGATCGACGAGGTCAAGGCGATCCTGGCCACCAAGCCGAAGCGTGTCGCGCTGCTGATCTGGCGCGACGGCGAGCGCATCTTCTTCCCGGTCAACCTGGGCTGACGCCATTGGCGGGGTCCGCCCCGCGGCGGTGTGCAACGACAAGGGCGCTCGCGACGAGCGCCCTTTCTTCTTGTCCGCGACGTCGCGGGCCGCGTGCGGACGAAAAAAAACCGACTCGGGCGACCGGGTCGGTTTTCTTCATTGCGGCTCGCGCCGCAGCGCACCTTAGGCGGCAGAAGCGGCCTTGGCCTTCTTGGCAGCCTTCTTGGCGGCCTTCTTGGCCTTCTTCTTGGCGACGGCCGAGGCGGCGACGTCCGGCGAAGCCGTGGCGGTCTGCGCGGCCGGGGCCGGGGTGCCTTGGGCGAAAGCGGCGCCACCGAGGGCGAGCGACAGGACGGCGATCAGGATCTTCTTCATGGTGAAACTTTCCGAGGTGGATTGGGGGTGGGGTACGTCGGATTAACGAACCCCGTGCACGAACGGTTTACGTGCATCCTTCTTTTTCTTGCACGGGAATGAAGAAAACGCCGGAACGCTCGACCGGAAACGGTGCGGCGGGATTTTCGGCGAAGGACGGGGCCGCCGCAACGCCGGCCCGTGCAAGCGCCCTACGTCTAGGACGAAGCCTGAAGTCGAGCTTGCGCCGACTCAATGCTTGATGCGTTCGCGGTCCGCGTGCCACGTGGCCATGTCGTCCTGCAAGTTGGCCTGGGCTTCGCGGGTGCCGTTGGCGTCGCCCGCCGCGTGCGCCAGCTTGAGCCGCGCCTTGTCGGCTTGCACGCGCTCGCGGTCGGCGTGCAGCACCTCGTGGTTGAGGCGATGGACGTCTCGCGGCGTCGTCGCGAGTCCCCTCGAGGGCGAGGTCGGCGCGGCGGGTGGCGTGAGCTGCTCGGCGGCAGCCGTGGCAGCGGCAGTGGCGGCCGCCGTCGCGGCGAGCGCGACGGTCAAGGCCAGGGCGATGAGCGGGGTCTTCATGATGAGGGCCTTTTCGACGGAGCGGATCGGGCGATTTCTCCGCCGTTCGTCGCCGGCGGGCTCGCCCGTGCGCCGAACTGGCAATTGACGCGCCGTCTATCACATCGCGGGAGCCGGGCCGCGCGGTTCGACCGGGTACGGTTGGCTATGATCGGAGCGACTCCGGCGAGCAGGTTCCCGCGCTTCCTTCGCTGTTTCAGGTTCCTGTCCCGCCATGGCCGCCACTCCAGAATCCCGTTCCTCGCACGCGTCCGTCGCCACCTCCGGGCTCAACAACGCCCAGATGGAGGCGGTGCACCACCTCGACAGCCCGTGCCTGGTGCTGGCCGGTGCCGGCTCCGGCAAGACGCGCGTCATCACCTACAAGATCGTGCGGCTGCTGCAGCACGGCCTGGCGCCGAAGAACATCGCGGCCATCACGTTCACGAACAAGGCGTCGCAGGAAATGCGCGAGCGCGCCAAGCAGCTCGTCGGCTCCAAGGCGGCCAAGGATCTGGCGATCAGCACCTTCCACTCGCTGGGCGTGCGCATGCTGCGCGAGGACGGCACGAGGCTGGGCCTGAAGGAGCAGTTCTCCATCCTCGACTCGGACGACGTGCTGGGCGTGATGAAGGAGGCCGGCGGCGCCACCGACAACAAGCTCGCGCGCCAATGGCAGTGGACGATCAGCCTGTGGAAGAACATGGGCGTCACCAGCGACACCGCGATGTCGGTGGCCAAGGACGCCGACGAGCAGGTCGCCGCCAAGGTGATGAAGCTCTACGAGGAGCGCCTGCTGGCCTACGGCGCGGTCGACTTCGACGACCTGATCGGCTTCCCGCTGAAGCTGCTGCAGCGCGACGAGGAAGCGCGCGCGAAGTGGCAGAAATTGTTCCAGCACGTGCTCGTCGACGAGTACCAGGACACCAACGCCGTCCAGTACGAACTGCTCAAGCAGCTGGTGGGCGAGCCCGAGCGCGCGCGCTTCACGGCCGTGGGCGACGACGACCAGAGCATCTACGGCTGGCGCGGCGCGACCATCGACAACCTGAAGCGCCTGCCGGCCGAGTACCCGACGCTGAAGGTGATCCCGCTGGAACAGAACTACCGCTCCACCAGTGCGATCCTGCGCGCGGCCAACGAGGTCATCGCGCTGAACCCGAAGATCTTCCAGAAGAAGCTGTGGAGCGATCTCGGCGACGGCGAGCCGGTGCAGGTGGTGCAGTGCGACGGCGAGGAGCACGAGGCCGAGCGCGCCGTCGCGCGCATCCAGGCGATGCGCGGCAACGATGCGCGCATCAAGTTCTCGGACTTCGCGATCCTGTACCGCGCCAATCACCAGTCGCGCGTGTTCGAGCAGAAGCTGCGCGCGGCGCAGATTCCGTACAAGGTCTCGGGCGGCCAGAGCTTCTTCGACCGCGCCGAGATCAAGGACCTGTGCGCGTGGCTGCGCCTGATCGTCAACGAGGACGACGACCCGGCCTTCCTGCGCGCCGTCACCACGCCCAAGCGCGGCATCGGCCATACGACGCTGGGCGCGCTGAGCGACTTCGCCGGCAAGTGGAAGGTCAGCATGTTCGAGGCGCTGTTCGCCGAGTCGCTGGGCGTTGCGCTGAAGTCCAAGGCCATCGACGGGCTGCACGAGTTCGGCCGCTACGTGAACGACTTCCAGCACAAGGCCAAGACGACGATCGGCGGCGAGGCCGCCAAGCCGATGCTGCTCGAGTGGCTCAAGGACATCGGCTACGAACAGCATCTGTACGACAACGAGGACTCCGAGAAGGCCGCGCAATCGCGCTGGGGCAACGTGCTCGACTTCATCGACTGGGTGGCCAAGCGCTGCGGCGGCGAGATCACCGAGGACGGCGGCACCTTCGAGAGCGAGAAGAAGAGCGTGCTCGAGATCGCGCAGTCGATCAGCGTGATCCTGAGCCTGGCCGAGCGCGGCGACGAGCAGGAGGTCGTCACGCTGTCCACGCTGCATGCATCGAAGGGCCTCGAGTGGCCGCACGTGGTGCTCGCGGGCGTCAACGAAGGCCTGCTGCCGTTCCGCTCCGACACCGAGGAGATGACCGCGGACCGCCTCGAGGAAGAACGCCGCCTGATGTACGTGGGCATCACGCGCGCGCGCACCACGCTCGCGGTGAGCACGCTGCGCCGGCGCAAGAAGGGCCGCGAGACGGTGATGGGCGTGCCCAGCCGCTTCATCGCCGAGATGAAGTTGAACGAGGCGAAGTCGCAGGAAGATCCGCGCGAGCGCCTGCGCAAGCTGCGCGAGTCGATCGCGGCGAAGACGGCCAGTGCGCCGCCGACGGCGGCGAACTGATCGCCATCCCATGGCCAGCGCGCCGCCGACGGCTGCCAGCTGGCGCGCGTGTCGCGCGCGCCCCACGTGCGCGGGTCGACATCATCCCGACATGCGACCGGATGTGTGCACTAGTGCGCACGCCATCTGGTGAGGCATCCCCAATATCGGGGTGTCAACGGGCAATCCCTGAGCCCTCGTCTAGACGAGGCAGGGACACTCGCGCCCATGTTTCCTGACTCCTCGAACGCCGCCCTACGGCGTCTGCTCCCGTTCGTCGGGGCCATCGCCGCGCTGCTGGCGATCGCGTCGGCGCCCTGGGCGCTCGATCGGCCCTGGCTCAACTTCGCGTTCAAGCCGCTGGCCACCTTGTGCGTGATCGCGTGGGCCGCGCTCGGCGCCAGCGACGATGCGCTGGTCAAGCGCTGGATCGTCATCGGCCTGCTGTTCTCGCTGGCCGGCGACGTCGCGCTGCTGTGGCCCGTGCGGGGCTTTCTCGTCGGCCTCGTCGCGTTCCTGCTGGGACACCTGTCGTACCTCGTCGCGTTGACGCGGCGCGTGAAGTTCCTCGCCAACCCCCCGGCGTTCGGCGTCTGGGCGATCGTCGCGGCCAGCGTGCTGGCCGGGCTGTGGGCCGGCGTGCCACCCGAGCTGCGCGCGCCGGTGCTCGTCTACGTCTGCGCGCTGGCCGCGATGGCCGCCCAGGCGACGTCGGTGTGGCTGGCGCGGCGCGGCCAGCCCGACGCCGCGCGCTGGCGCATCGTCGCGATCGGCGGCGCGTTGTTCGTGCTGTCGGACGCGATCCTCGCGACCGACAAGTTCGTCGGCGGCATTCCGCTGCCGACCCTGTGGAATCTTTCCATCTACTGGCTCGGGCAATGGTTCATCGCCTGCGCGGCCGTCCGCATGAAGGAGGCCGCATGAGCTTCTCGACCCAGCCCGAAGGGCGTGCCACGCTGGTGCGCAGCTACCGCAACCTGAGCGTGCGCGAGATCCGCGCTCGGCTCGAGGGCCCGCTCGGCGACGCCGAACGCGTCACGGCCCAGGCCGAACTGCTGCGCCGCGGCGCGGACGACGGTGGCCCGGACACGACTTTCGTCACCGGGTTCGCGCCGACCAACGCGTCCGACATCGGCGCCGTGGAGAGCGAGAGCGAACCTCCCGCCGAGCTCGCGCCCGAAGAACTCGTGGCGCGCCCGTCGCGGCGCGTCTGGCCGCTGTTCGCGCTGCTGCTGCTGGGCATCGCCGGCGCGCTCGCGTGGGCGATGCACGCGAAGCTGATCCGGCTGTAGGTCAAGGCGCTCCGGTCTCAGCGTCGGCGTCGTCTGACCGGCCTCGCCATTCGCCTCACATGCCCTTGAACAGGTGCGTGTAGGAGCGGCTGACTTCCAGCTTCTCGTTGCTGCCCTTGATGCTGACGATCTGGCGGCCGCGCAGGTCGCGCGTCACGCCCGCGATGCAGTGCGTGTTGACGAGCGTCGAGCGGTGGATCTGCCAGAACAGGTCGGGATCGACCTCGTCGACGAGCTCCTTGATCGGCTTGCGGATCAGCGCCTCGATCGTCGCGGTCTGCACGCGCGTGTACTTCTCGTCGGAGATGAAGAACAGCACGTCCTCGATCGGGATCATCTGGATCGCCTGGCCGACCGTGGCCTGGATCCACTTCAGCGCCGGCGGCGTGCCGCCCGGGTTGAGCTTGGCGGCCAGCTTGTGCAGCAGCTGCTGCAGATGCGGCGCCGGCGGTTCGTCGTCGGTGCCGCGCAGCGCCAGGCGCTGCTTGATGCGCGACACGGTGACGCCCAGGCGCTCGCGCTCCGCGGGCTTGAGCACGTAGTCGGCCACGCCCTGCTCGAACGCCTCGATCGCGTACTGGTCGTAGGCGGTGATGAACACGATCTCCGGCAGCGACCAGTCCTCGTCGGCATCGTCGCCCTCGGGCGCGGGCAATTGGGCGATGCGGCGCGCGGCGTCGACGCCCGACAGGCCCGGCATGCGGATGTCGAGAAAGACGACGTCGGGGTGGTGCTGCGACACCAGCTCGACGGCCTCGAGGCCGTTCTTGGCCTCGCCGACGATCTGCAGCTCGGGCCAGACCTCGGTGAGGCGGGCCTTCAGCTGGTCGCGCATCAGCCGCTCGTCGTCGGCGATCACGCCGCGCACCGGAGCCGCGGCATCGGGGGTAGTCGTGTTGGTCATGCAGGCATCGTAGCCGACGCCGCGTAGCGATGCGAGTCGCGCCGGCGCACGATCAGCCAGACCAGCAGCCCGACCATCCAGAAGGGCGAGGTCGCGACGCCCAGCGCCAGCGCGAGCACGACCAGCGGCACGCCGATGCCGAAGATGAGCGCGATCGCCACGCACGCGACGACCAGCAGGATCACGAGCGGGATCAGCAGCAGCAACAGCAGCGCGAGCAAGCCGAGCCCGACGGCCAGCAGCACGCGGCCGCCGTAGGACAGTCCGTTGATCGTGATGCCGTTCGAAACGTCGTCGCCGTCGACGACGATGTGCAGCGGCGCGAGATCCGCATGGCTGAAGCCGAGGAGCACGCACATCGCGACGGCGAAGAACGTCAGCGCGCTCAATGCGAGCCACCAGCGGAACACGGTGGCCCAGCGGCTCGGGCGCGGGCGGTAGGGCACCAGGGCCTGCGTCGGCGCCGGCGCGGCGGCGGGCGCGACCGTCGCGGGACGATCGTCGGGCTCGGGGACGGGATCGAATGAGGAAGTCATGCCTTGGCTCCTTCGTCGCTGGCGGGTTCGGTGTGGGCGGTGTAGGGCACCGTGATCGTCACGATCGTCCCGCCCACCGGGTTGTTGGCGATCGTCAGCGCGGCCTTGGCTCCGTACAGCAGCGACAGGCGTTCGCGAATGTTGGCGAGGCCGACGCCGGTGCCGGCCGTCTTGCCGTCGGCGGCGCCGGCGAAGCCGAGGCCGGTGTCGCAGACGATGACGCACAGCTTGCCGTGGCGGATCTCGGCCTTGACGGACAGGTGGCCGCCCTCGGCCTTGGGCTCGAGGCCGTGCTTGATCGAGTTCTCGACCAGCGTCTGCACCATCATCGGCGGGAACTCGGCCGACAGCAGGCCGTCCGGCACGTCGATCTCCGTCGTCAGGCGTTCTTCCATGCGCACCTTGAGAATCTCGAGGTACGGCCGCACCACGGCCAGTTCCAGATCGAGCGGACGCAGGCCGCTGTCGGTGGCCGTGCGCATCGACGGCATGCTGGCGCGCAGCAGCGAGATGAGGTTGCGCTGCATCTGGCTCGCGCGCTTGGGGTCGAACTCGATCAGGTGGTCGATCGACGCCAGCGTGTTGAACAGGAAGTGCGGCTCGACCTGGGCCTGCATCATCGCCATGCGGGCCTCGAGCACCTGGCGGCGCAGCGATTCGGCCTCGGCCGTCTCGGTGGCCTCGGCGGCCTTCACCTCGGCCTGGATGCGGCCCTTGTAAGTGATCTTGATCAGCATCGAGCCCAGGATCCACCACACCGCCAGCATCGGCAGGTTGCCGTAGTGCACGGTGTGCTCGCGCGTGGTGTGGCGGCCGTCGGAGCCGGTGTCCGTCTCCTCGTCGTCGTCGCTGTCGTCGTGCTTCATGGCCTTCTGCGCTTCCGCGGCCTCCTTGGCGGCGTCGATGGCCTCCTGGTCGGCGGCGCGCTTGGCCTCCTCGGCGTCCTTCAGCTGGTCGACGATGGACGATTTCGCCTCCTCGATCGCGTCGCGCACCTCCTCGGCGGTCGCGTGCGCCGGCACGTTGATGCGGATGTGCTGGCCGCCGACGACCATGTCGACGGCCGGTGCGGACGCGGCGACATCGGCGGCGGAGGCGAGCCGGGCCGCGGCGGATGCCGCGCCGGCGCCCGCCAGCGCCAGTGCACGCGCCTGTTCGGCCGCGGCCTTCTCGCCGAGCGCCTTGGCGAGCGCGGCGTCGCGCTTGGCCACCGCGTCGTAACGCGCGGCCTCGGCGCGATCCTTGGCCGTCGCCGCGGCCGCCTTCGCCGCCGAGGCGGCGGTCGAGGCTTGCGCGGCCTGCGAGGCGGCCGTCGCGGCGGCGGCCGTGTCGTCGTCGTCGGAAATGTGGATGCCGTTGCCGGTGAACGTGATGTTCACGCCCTTGTTCTTGATCGTGTGGTCCTTGGTGTCGACGATGATGCCGGGTAGCTGGATGTCGACCGTCCTCGGGTTCTTGCCGTCGCTGCCGGTCTTCGCCGCGGACGCCGCGCCCTCCGGCTTCTCGGCCTTCTCGGGACGTTCCGCCTTTTCCGGCTGCTCCGCCTTCTCGGCTTGCTCGGGCTTTTCTGCCGGTGCCGCCGACGGCGCCGAAGGCGCTGCCGGGGGCGCCGGATGCGGCTTGGCCTTGCGATGCTCCACCGAGTCGACGATGGTCTCGTAGTAGGTCATGCTGAACGGCGGCAACTTCTGGATCAACCCCGTCACGATGATCAGCAGCAACGCATACCAGCCGAAGCGCCACCAGCTCAGCGAGACCAGCCAGGTCGCGTAGCGATGGAACGCCCGCACCGCCGCGGCGCTGAACCGGTGCCAGCGTTCCTGGGGCGTCGGCGAGTTGTAGGAGGGGGGTGCCATTTTTTTCGAGTGCCCAACGGATCCTTGTCGATGCTTGCACTCTACGTGGGCGCTGGAGCGCTGTCAGGGCGAAGCGATTGGCGTCGCGTTTGGGGGGACAGGCTGCAGGGCCGGCGGACGGACCGGCCGCGGACGACGGCCCCGTCTGGCCCGGAATGGCGGCGCGGCCGGCCGGACAACGAGGCCTCGGTCCGGCTGCACGCGCGCCTCGGCTTCCGGACGGCGGGCGTGTTCGACGAATACGCCCACAAGAGCGGGCGGCCCATCAGCGCGCAGTGGATGCAGCGGGCGATGAGCGGGGAGCTGGCGTGTGCGGCGCGTCGGCAGCCAGCCCGACCTCGCCTTTTGAGGCGGCCAACGCGACGCGCCTTGCTCGACCTTGTGCGGCGAGCGCCTACAGCGTTTCAGCGCGCCGCAAGCTACGCTGGCGTCACCGCGGCCCCGCCGCCTTCCTGCACGAGCGACACCATGCGAATCATCGCCATCATTCTCATTGCCCTGGGCGCGCTGGCGCTGATCTACGGCGGCTTCAGCTACACGCAGGACCACACCGCGGCCAAGATCGGCCCGATCGAGTTGAACGTCAAGGAGACCAAGACCGTGCCGATCCCGTTGTGGGCCGGCATCGCGGGCATCGTCGTCGGCGGTGCTCTGCTCGTGATGGGCAGCAAGCGCTGAGACGAACGCCCGCCGACCCGGATGGCGGCGCCCGAGCTGGAAAGCTACCTGCACGCCCACATCCCGCTGACCGCGGCGATGCAGGTGTTTGTCGCGCTGTCGATGACGACGCCCGAACGCTGACGTGCGACCGCCGCGCGTTCGTCGAACGGACACGCGCGCCGTCGTGCCTCAGGGATGCGCGGCCACGACCTGCGCCACGGCGGCAGTCAGGCGTTTCGCGTACGGCAGGTGCAGGAACTCGTTGGGCCCGTGCGCGTTGCTCTTCGGGCCCAGCACGCCGCAGACCATCATCTGGGCCTTGGGGAAGCCCTGCTGCAACAGGTTCATCAGCGGGATCGTGCCGCCCTGGCCGATGTAGCCCAGCGGCGCGCCCCACTGCGCGCGGCTGGCGGCGTCGAGGGCGTTCTCCATCCACGAGTCCAGCGACGGCGCGTTCCAGCCGGTCGCGCCGTAGGCACCCATGCGGCCATCCGGCTGGAAGGTGACCTTCGCGTTGTAGGGCGCGTTGTCCTCCAGCAGCGTCTTGAGCCGGGCGGCGGCCTCGTTGGCGTCGACCAGCGGCGGCAGGCGCAGGCTCAGCTTGAACGCGCTGTACGGGCGCAGCACGTTGCCGGCGTTGCTGATCTCGGGGAAGCCGTCGACGCCGGTGACCGACAGCGTCGGGCGCCAGGTGCGGTTCAGCAGCGCCTCGGTCGGATCGGTGGTGGTGGGCAGCGTCGGGCCGCCGTCGGCGCCGCAGGCCCAGGGCATGCGCTTCCACACCTCGTCGCCCAGGATCGCGGCCGCGGCCCTGACCTGCTCGACGCGGTCGGTCGGGATCTGGCAATGGAAGCTCTCGGGCAGCAGGCGCCCGGTGCCCGAGTCTTCCAGACGGTCGAGCACGTGGCGCAGGATGCGGAAGCTCGACGGCACGAGGCCGCTGGCGTCGCCCGAGTGGATGCCTTCGGTGAGGATCTCGACCTTCAGCGTGCCGGTGACGTTGCCGCGCAGGCTGGTGGTGAGCCACAGCTGGTCGTAGTTGCCGGCGCCCGAATCGAGGCAGACGACCAGCGTGACGTCGCCCAGGCGATCCTTCAGCGCGTCGAGGTAGACCGGCAGGTCGGACGAGCCCGATTCCTCGCAGGTCTCGATCAGGCCGACGATGCGCGGGTGCGTGACGCCCTGCGCCTTGAGCGCCTCGATGGCGCTGACGGCGGCGTAGACGGCGTAGCCGTCGTCGGCGCCGCCGCGCCCGTACAGCTTGTCGTCCTCGACCTTGGGCGTCCATGGGCCCAGGTCGTTGCGCCAGCCACTGAACTCGGGCTGCTTGTCGAGGTGGCCGTACATGACGATGGTGGGCGGCGTGCCGAACGACGGCGCGGGACGCGTGGACGCGACCTCGAAGAAGATCACCGGCGTGCGGCCGGGCTGGCGGATCACCTCCAGCGCCAGGCCCGCCACCTTGCGGCCCTCGACCCATTGCGCGGCGTCGCGCACCACCTTGTCGAGCAGGCCGTGCTTTTCCCAGTCGGCGTCGAACATCGGGCTCTTGGCGGGGATGGCGACGTAGTCCTTCAGCTGCGGCAGGATGCGCTCTTTCCACGCGGTTTCCGCGAACGCGCTCAGCGCGGCGTTGTCGGGTTCGGTGGGGACGGACAGGCGTTCGGGGGCGTTCATGGCGGACTCCGTGGGCGACCGCGGCGGAGATCAGCGACCGGACTCGCGGATGGCGCTTCCGGCCCTGCGCGCCGGGTGGCGAGGTTCAGGGTAGAGCCACATTTTGCGCCTTTCGCGCCGCCGATGCCCGGCGCGCAACCGCGTCGAAACCGAGGAATTCGCTACCGGCGACGTTCAGTCCTCGGCCGCGAACGGCCGCGCACCGGCGCCGGCCCAGACGACCAGCGACACCCCGCGCGCGGGCGCATCCGCCCGGTTCAGGTACGAGTGCGGCAGGTGGCCCGGAAACGCCAGCGTGTCGCCCGGCTCCAGCACGTGCTTCTCGCCGGCCACCACCAGCGTGACGCGGCCGTCCAGGCAGGTGAAGTACTCGCGCGTGGCGGGCAGGTGGGGCGTTCCGGTCATCACGGCGCCGACGCCCAGCGCCATCAGCTCCATCTGCTCGTTGGGCACCGGCTCGGGCACCAGCGAGCGCACGACGACGTCGCGCCCCTTGTGATGCGGCGTGAACTCCGCGGCGCGCCACAGGCGGACGGCCGCGCGCGGCGCCGCGAGCAGCTCGTCGAGCGGCGCGGCGAGCGCGTGCGCCACCTTCAGCAGCGACTGCAGCGACGGATTGCCGGTGCCCGATTCGAGGCTCGTGATCGTCGACCGCGGCACGCCCGCGGCGGCGGCCAGATCCTGCTGCGTCAGGCCGCGCGTGTGGCGCAGCGCGGCGACGTTGCGCGCGAGGTGGGACGTGGCGTCGGCCGTAGGCGAGGACGTGGACATGGCGCGATTGTGCGTGGCGCGGCGCATGTCCGCCAAACCAACCATCGGGCGGCCGGGCGCGCAGGCGCGTGTCGCTGCGAACCGCATCTGCGGAGACTGGCTTCATCGCAACCCCGAAAGCCCGTCATGACCTCGAGCCGCCTCGAACACCTCAACGTCACGCTGACCGACCTCGACCGCGCCACGCGCGCGCTGCAGGCCATCGTTCCGGAATGGACGGTGCGCGGCAGCGGCACCTGGGACGACGGCCACGGGCATCTGCTGCCATGGCGCCATGTCGGCGACGACTTCCAGTACCTGTCGCTCTACGAAACGCCGGCGGGCCAGACGCTGCGCGCCGCGGGCGCGTTCAACCACATGGCGCTGGTGGTGGACGATCTCGACGCCACGCTGGCGCGGCTGCGTGCCATCGGCATCCCGCTCGACCACATCGGCGGCAGCACCGAGCATCGGCGCAGCGCCTACGTCGTGATCGAGCCCGAACGTCTGCAGATCGAGCTGGTGGCCTACGACAGCGCCGTGCCGTCGGAACGCAACGTCTACGCGTGAGCCGCTTCCGGCACGCGCGCCGCGAGCCAGTCGGTCATCGCCTTCAGCACGTCGTCCTGCTCGGGCTCGTTGAAGATCTCGTGGAACAGGCCCGGCCATTCGCGCACGGTGACGACATCGCGCGGCGCCGCGGCGGCGAAGGCCGCGCTGCCCGCCGGTGACACGCAGCGGTCGGCGCCGGCCCACATCAGCAGCGTGGGCGTGGTCCAGCGCGGCGCGGCGGCGATCACCGCCGGGCCCTGGCGCGCGACGAACAGGCCCAGCCGGCCAGTGACGCGATCGTGCACCAGCGTGTCGGTCTCGTAGGCCTTGACGACGGCCGGGCTGCGCGAGACCCAGTCCACCTTGAGCCCGTTGTTGACGGCCAGGTTGGGCAGCATCGGCGCGACGACGGCCAGCAGCAGCTTCTGGACGGCGTTGGTGCCGGGGTCGAGCGCCGGCGACGACATCACCAGCGCGTCGACCGGGCGCCACCACGCGGCGGGCTTGGGCTGCAGGCCCTCGGCCACGAAGCGGCCGGCGATCAGGCCGCCAAGGCTGTGGCCGATCAGCACCAGCGGGCCGGGAAAGCACTCGCGCGCGGCGTACAGCACGCGTCCGAGATCGGCGCACAGCGATTCGTCGGCCGGCATGCCGCCGCGCTGGCCGGGCGAGCGGCCGTGGCCGCGGTGGTCGTAGCCGACGACGGCGAAGCCGAGGCCGTTGAGACGGCGTGCGACGTGGTCGTAGCGGTCGATGTGTTCGCCCAGGCCGTGCACCAGCACGGCGACGCCGCGGCGCGGGTCGGTGGCGGGCCAGACGCGCAGGTGCAGGGCGAGGCCGTCGTCGGTGATCACGGGATTCATGCGCGGCAGTCTAGACCGCGTGCGCGGCCGCCGCCATCGGGTCGGACACCAGCCGGCGGGTATGCTGCGCAGCCTGTCGAATCCGGCAGCGACGACCCCGAGACGCCCGATGACTGCTTCCTCTTCCGACGCCATCACCTTCCGCCCCGCGACGTCCGACGACGCCCTGTGCCTGGGCGTGCTGTCCACGCAGGTCTTTCTCGACACCTACGCCACGCGAGGCATCCGGCGCGCGGTGGCCAACGAGGTGCTGGCGCTGCATTCCGTCGCCGCCTACGAGGCGCTGCTGGCCGACGCCGGCGTGACGATCCTGCTGGCCGAATGCGCGGGGCACCTGGTCGGCTTCTCGCAGGTGCAGGACGGCAGGGGCCAAGCGCAGGTGCCGGCGGCCGCGGCGTCCGAGCTGCGCCGGCTCTACGTGCAGGAGCGCTTCACCGGCCGCGGCCTCGGCCGCGACCTGTTGCGCCAGGCCGAGAAGGCCGCCGCCGCGCGCGGCGCCGAGATGCTGTGGCTCACGGCGTGGGAGGGCAACGTGCGCGCGCTGCAGTTCTATCCGCGCTGCGGCTACGACGATCTCGGCGGCACCGTGTACACGATCGAGGGCGAGGATTTTCCGAACCGGCTGTTCGGCAAGCGCGTGCGCCACGTCGTGCTGGCCTGAGGGAAGCGCGCATCGACGAAGCGCCCGTGCATGCCATCATCGCGCCATGAACGATTTCTTCCGCATCGACTCCGAACCGGCCAGCGGCATCGCCGAGCTGGTGCTGAACCGCCCCGAGCGCATGAACACGATGGCGCCGGCGTTCTTCCCGGCGCTGCGCGACGCGGTGCAGGCGCTCGACGACGCCGGCGCCACGCGCGTGCTGATCGTGCGCGGCGAGGGCAAGCACTTCTGCGCCGGCATGGCGCTGGACACCTTCGCCCCCGACGGCGCGATGCAGGCGATGCTGGACACCGGCAGCGCGCGCAAGCGGCTCGCGTTCCAGACGCAGCTGCGCCGCCTGATGGCCTCGTTCGACGCGCTCGACGCTGCGCGCTTCCCCGTAGTCTGCGCGGTGCAGGGCGCCTGCGTCGGCGGCGCGCTGGATCTCGCGGCGGCGTGCGATTTCCGCATCTGCACGGCCGACGCATTCTTCACCGTGCAGGAGATCCACATCGGCATGGCCGCGGACCTCGGCGTGCTGCAGCGGCTGCAGCGCCTGCTGCCCCAAGGCCTCGCGCGCGAGCTCGCGTACACGGGCGACCGCCTGGGCGCGGAGCGCGCGCTGGCGACGGGCTTCGTCAACGCGGTGCTGGCCGACGCCGATGCCCTGCTCGCGCACGCCCGCGGGCTGGCGGCCGCGATCGCCGCCAAGTCGCCGCTGGCCATCGCCGCGAGCAAGATGGCGCTGAACCATGCGCGCGATCATTCGACCGCCGACTCGCTGGCGCAGATGACGCTGCTGCAAAGCGCGGTGTTCGACATCGACGAGATGGCGCGCGCGATCGCGGCCTGGCAGGCGAAGACGCCGGGCGCGTTCGACCCGTTGGGCGCGATCGCCCAGCCCTGACGGCCGAGGCGCGATGGGCATCGTCCAGACGCAGTTCGCCGGCCGCGTGACGCTGCTGGAGGCGATCGCCATCGCGCTCGAATTCAATCCCGAAGGCGGCTCGCGCAACTTCAATTTCGGCACGCGCGAATCGCGTTCGGAGCTGCACGACTATGTGCGCATCGCCAAGGACTACCGGCGGCACCGCGACGGCTTCTTCATCGCCACGCACTCGCCGATCCTGATGTCCTGCCCGGATGCGCTGATCCTGCACTGCGGGCCGACCGGCCTGCAGACCATCCGCTACGAGGACACCGAGCACTTCCGCATCACGAGCGACTTCCTCCTGCGCCGCGACAGGATGCTGGACATCCTGATGGACCGCTGACCATGGCCACGTCGACTCCCGGCTATTCGGGCACGCCGCTGGCGCGCAAGCTGGGTATCGCCGCGGGCACCTGCGTCGTCGTGGTGAATGCGCCGGACGGCTACCGCGACTGGCTCGCGCCGTTGCCGGCGGGCGTGCGGTTCGAGGCCGAGGTGTCGACGGCGATCGACGTGGTGCATGTGTTCGCGGACCGGCGCGCCGGCCTGAAGGCGCAGCTCGACGATTTTCGCGGCCGCATCGCGCCGGCCGCGGCGGTCTGGGTGTCGTGGCCGAAGAAGGCCTCGAAGGTGCCGACGGACGTCACCGAGGACACGATCCGCGCGCTGGCGCTGCCCCTCGGCTTCGTCGACGTGAAGGTCTGCGCGGTCAGCGAAGTGTGGTCGGGGCTGAAGTTGGTGATCCGCAAGGAATTGCGCGGTCAACCGGCATGAACCGTTTCGCGTTGATTGCTGGCATGCCCGGTCTTGGAGGCGTGCCGCACTGCACCTGCGCGTTGGTCCGACCCCAAAAACTGGAATCCATCATGAACGTCCGTACCCTCTCGATCGCCGCCGCCCTGATCGGTGCCGTCTCCATCGCCTCCGCCGCCGACGGCGCGACCGCTCCGGCCAGCGCCGCGAGCGCCGTCAAGCACGCCGCCAAGGCCACCGGCCACGCCATCGCCAAGGGCGCGTCCGCGGCCGCCACCGGCACCGAGCACGTCGCCTCGGAAGTCGCCACCGGCACGGCGCACGCCGCGCACAAGGCGGCCAGCGGCGTCAAGCACGCGGTGCACAAGACCGAAGCCAAGGCCTCGGACGCCGCCACCAAGTAAGACCCGCGACGCGGGTGTCGGCTCCCCATGGGCCGCAACCCGCGCTTCGTCCTCCGGGGCGGCCATGCAGACGTCACAATGACGGCGCATGCCCGCCCCGAATCGTCTCAGCATCCTGATGTCCGCCGCGCTGGCGGTCGCGACGCCGCTGCTGGCCGGCGCGATGGCCTGGCGCCTGGTCGACGAGGAACCGCGTTCCGGCGCGGGCTACCTGCTGTTGTACTGGCCCAGCCTGCTGCTGGAACAGCTGCCCGCACGCGCCGCCGAGGCGTTCCAGCTGTCGGCCCTGCCCACCGTGCTGCTGTACTTCGCTGGCTACCTGTTGCTGTGCCAGCTCGCGAGGTCGCTGTGGCGCCGGATCCGATGACGGTCGCGCCCAGCGTGTGCGCGGAGGATCCGTCCGGCGCCGACGCGCTTGCGTTGGTGGCCGAGCTGTCGGCCGCGCTGACCGCGATCACCGGTGCCAGCGGCCAGGCCTCGTTCGACGTCTCCGACGTGCGGGGTCCGCGCGCCTGCTTCGCGCTCGCGCGCGACGCGCACGGGCGCGCGCTGGGCTGCGGCGCGCTGCGTGCGCTGGATGCCGATGTCGCCGAGATCAAGCGCATGTTCGCGCGCCCCGGCACGCGCGGCGTCGGCGCCGCGGTGCTGCGCTTTCTCGAAGGCGAGGCGGCGCGTTGCGGCTACGTCGCGCTGCGTCTGTCGACCCGGCGCGTCAACGCGCGGGCCGTCGCGTTCTACGAACGGCATGGCTATCGTCGCATCCCGGGCTATGGCCGCTATGCCGATAGCGACGTGTCGGTCTGCTTCGAGAAGGTGCTGCCCCGATGAACCGCGCGCGCGGCCTGCTGCCGGCCGTGGTTCGGCCGCAAGTCGGATGCACCGGCGCGCCGGCGTCGGCGCCGCGGCGACCCGGTGGTTTGGGAACCCGGCCCCGACGCCCCGCCTGCCGAGCGGCCGCCCGCACCCTGACGCGTGCACGCGACGCTCATCGCGTTCACAGCGGCGCCCTTCCCGGATACGATGCCGGGCAGTTCAGCACCCGGGAAACGAGAGAGCACGCACCATGCAGATCCAGGAAGCCGTCGAGACTTGCGTCACGAAGAAGTACGCCGATTTCAACGGCTGCGCCACGCGCTCCGAGTTCTGGTGGTTCGCGCTGTTCGTCTGGCTCATCGAGACGCTCGTGGGCATCGCCTACAGGCCGCTGGGCGGCGTGTTCTGGCTGGCGATGCTGGTGCCTTACCTCGCCGCGGGAACGCGGCGCCTGCGCGACACCGACCGCAGCCCGTGGTGGTGGCTGATGGTGGCCGTGCCGGTGGTCGGCTGGATCGTGCTGATCGTCTTCTGGGCGCAGCTCGGGAAGACGACGCCCACGCCGACCTGACTTGATGATCAGGCGCGCTGGAACTTGAAGACCGCGACGCTGGCCATCAGGTTCGGCCTGCGCCGCACCACGCGCCCCGCCTGCAGGCCGAACGACTCGAGGATGTCGAGGCCGTTCTTGCGTGCCAGCACCTCGAAGTCGGCATGCGTCGTCACGCGGATGTTGGGCGTGTCGTACCACTCGTAGGGCAGCGCGCGCGTGACGGGCATGCGGCCCATCGCCACGTGCAGCCGGTTCGGCCAGTGCGCGAAGTTCGGGAAGCTGACGATGCCGATGCGCCCGACGCGCGCCGTCTCCTGCAGCATCTTCTCGGTATTGCGCAGGTGCTGCAGCGTGTCGAGCTGCAGCACGACGTCGAAGCTGTGGTCGTCGAACAGCGCCAGGCCTTCCTCGAGGTTGAGCTGGATCACGTTGACGCCCCGCTGCGTGCACGCGAGCACGTTTGCATCGGCTATCTCGATGCCGTAGCCGCTGCAGCCGTGGTGCGCGGTCAGGTGGGCCAGCACCTCGCCGTTGCCGCAGCCGAGGTCGAGCACGCGCGAGCCGCGCGGCACGAGGCTGGTGATGATGTCCAGGTCGCGTCGTTCACTCATCGCAGGATCTCCGTGCTGCGCACTGCGAGGCTGGCGTCTTCGGGCGGCCGGGCGTCGCCCGCGACTCCTTCGGCGATGCGTTCGAAGTAGGCCCGCATCACGCCGTGGTAGCGCGGGTCCTCGAGCAGGAACGCATCGTGGCCGTGCGGCGCGTCGATCTCGGCGTACGAGACCTCGGCGCGGTTGTCGACCAGCGCCTTGACGATCTCGCGCGAGCGCTGCGGCGCGAAGCGCCAGTCGGTGGTGAAGCTGACGACGAGGAAGCGGCAGGCGCGGGCGGCGGCGAACGCGGCGGACAGGTCGCCGTCGTGCGCATGCGCCGGGTCGAAATAGTCGAGCGCGCGGGTGATCAGCAGGTAGGTATTGGCGTCGAAGTACTCGCTGAACTTGTCGCCCTGGTAGCGCAGGTAGCTCTCGACCTGGAACTCGATGTCCTGCGTCGAATAGTTGTGGCGCGGGCCGATCGCGTCGTGCTCGGAACGCGTCGCGCGGCCGAACTTGGCCTCCATCGAATCGTCCGACAGGTAGGTGATGTGGCCGATCATGCGGGCCACGCGCAGGCCGCGCTTGGGGACGGTGCCGGCCTCGGCGTAGTGGCCGCCGTGGAAGTCGGGGTCGGTGATGATGGCGCGCCGCGCCACCTCGTTGAACGCGATGTTCTGGGCCGACAGATTGGGCGCGGTCGCCACCGCCACGCAGTGCGCGACGCGTTCGGGATAGCGCAGCGTCCACGCGAGCGCCTGCATGCCGCCAAGGCTGCCGCCCAGGACCGCGGCGAGCTTGGTGATGCCCAGGCGCTCGACGAGCCGTGCCTGCGCGTCGACCCAGTCCTCCACGGTCACCACGGGGAAGTCGGCGCCGTAGACGCGACCGTTGGCGGCCGGATCCGGGTTGCGGTGCGTCGGCCCGGTCGAGCCGAAGCACGAGCCCGGGTTGTTGACGCCGATGACGAAGAAGCGGTTGGTGTCCAGCGGCTTGCCGGGGCCCACGAGGTTGTCCCACCAGCCGGTGTCGCCCTGCGGCGAGACGCCCGCCACGTGGTGGCTCGCGTTGAGCGCGTGGCACACGAGCACGGCGTTGTCGCGCGCGGCGTTGAGCGTGCCGTAGGTCTCGTAGACCAGCGTGTAGTCGTTCAGCTGCTTGCCGCTGGTGAGCGGCAGCGGTTCGGCGAAGTGCATCGCCTGCGGCTCGATACGGCCGACGGAACCCATCTAGTCACCCTTCGAATGAATCGTCTCGGAGACGAACACCGGCAATGCGCAACGCACGGACACCGGACAGGGCGCCCCTCTTTAGCGAAATTTATAAAGCGCCCGCAAGCCGGAAATCAAATCGGCGCTATCGGCTAATTATAGTGGCCCGATTCCATCGACCGCCCGACGGTGGCCGATGCCCGACGCCTCCTGCCGGCGTTTGCACGCCGTCCCCAGGAACGCCGCCTTGCTTCGACTCCCCGTCCCCGTCTTCATCGCCGCCACGCTCGCGGCATTGCTCAGCGCCGCCGCGGTTGCGCAGGAGACCGCCGCCGACGCGGCCGTCACCGCAGAACCCGCCAAGCCCAGGGAGCCGCTGCCGCTGTGGGAGCTGGGCCTGGTCGGCATCGCCGCGTACCAGCCTGCGTATCCGGGCTCCAACCAGGACATCGCCCGCGTGCGCGTGTTGCCGTTCGGCATCTATCGTGGTTCGTTGCTGCGCGCCGACGGCAGCGGCATCGGCCTGCGCGCGCTGCACACGCCGCGCTTCGAGTGGGACCTCAGCGGCTCCGGCTCGTTCGGTTCGTCGGCCAACAGCGTGCACGCCCGCGAGGGCATGCCGTCCATCGGTACGCTGATCGAAGTCGGGCCGGCATTGAAGGTCAATCTCGGCGACCTGGTGGAGCCGAAGCGCGATCCGCACCAGACGCAGCTGGAGCTCCCCGTGCGCGCCGTGTTCGACGTCAACGACGGCTTCGCCCATCGCGGCTGGACCTTCGAGCCGCGGCTGTCGCACACCGCGTGGACGGGCGAGTCGTTCGCGCTGGTCGTGTCGGCCAGCGCGCTGGTCGGCGACCGCTCGCTCAACCATCTGTACTACGGCGTCGACGCGCCGTACGCCACGGCCGACCGGCTGGCCTACGACGCCAGCGCCGGCCTGATCGCCACGCGCCTGAGCGCCAGCCTGCGCCACAGGATCAGCCCGACGCTGCGGCTGCAGTACTTCGCGCAGCTCGAGACGGTGCGCGGCGCGGCCAACGAGGCGAGCCCGCTGGTGCGCAGCAAGCAGGACGCCGGCATCGGCGTCAGCCTCATCTGGGGCGCGTGGCACTCCGAGCGTGCGGGCGTCGAGTGACCTGACGCGCCTTGCGGTCGAGGGAAGTCACCGGGACGGGCCCGTCTGCCCGGCAGTACATTCCGCCGTGTGCGACGAGCCGTCATCAAGTTGGCGGCCGATGCGCCGATGATGACGAGACAGGGCTCCTCCCGGCGGACGAGTCCCACACCAAAATTCACGAGACATCCCCATGCCCACCTGGCTGCTGTCGCTCGATCGCTTCTTCCCGATCCGCTACCTGACGTGGATCGCCTGCGCCGTCGTGATGCTGATCGGCGCGTTCACGCAGGTCGTGGCCCACACGGGCGGCGTGTGGGCCCTGCTCGGCCTCATCGGCGTGATCGTCGGCCTGCGCGACGTGCGCCAGCGCCGCCACTCGATCCTGCGCAACTACCCGGTCATCGGCCACCTGCGCTTCCTGTTCGAATTCATCCGCCCCGAGATGCGCCAGTACTTCATCGAGGGCGACAACGAGGCCGCGCCGTTCTCGCGCCAGCAGCGCTCGCTCGTCTACCAGCGCGCCAAGGGCGATCCCGACAAGCGTCCGCTGGGCACGCAGCTCGACGTGCAGGCCGAGGGCTACGAGTGGATCAACCACTCGCTGCAGCCGACCCGCATCGCCTCGCACGACTTCCGCGTGACGATCGGCGCCGACTGCGCGCAGCCGTACAGCGCGAGCATCTTCAACATCAGCGCGATGAGCTTCGGCGCGTTGAGCGGCGCGGCGATCCGCGCGCTCAACGGCGGCGCGCTGCGCGGCAACTTCGCGCACGACACCGGCGAGGGCTCGATCAGCGTGCACCACCGCGCACAGGGCGGCGATCTGATCTGGGAGGTGGCCTCGGGCTACTTCGGCTGCCGCAATCCGGACGGCACGTTCAACGCGGAGCTGTTCACGCAGCACGCCACCGAGCCGCAGGTCAAGATGATCGAGATCAAGCTGAGCCAGGGCGCCAAGCCCGGGCACGGCGGCGTGCTGCCGGGCCCGAAGGTGACGCGCGAGATCGCGGACGCGCGCGGCGTGCAGATCGGCGTCGACTGCATCTCGCCGGCCAGCCACAGCGCGTTCTCGACGCCCATCGAGATGCTGCAGTTCATCGCCAAGCTGCGCGAGCTCTCGGGCGGCAAGCCGGTGGGCTTCAAGTTCTGCGTGGGCCATCCCTGGGAGTGGTTCGGGATCGCCAAGGCGATGCTGGAGACGGGCCTGCTGCCGGACTTCATCGTCGTCGACGGCGGCGAAGGCGGCACCGGCGCCGCGCCGCTCGAGTTCACCGACCACGTCGGCGCGCCGCTGCAGGAAGGCCTGCTGCTGGTGCACAACACGCTGGTCGGCCTGAACCTGCGCGACAAGATCAGGATCGGCTGCGCGGGCAAGGTCGTCAGCGCGTTCGACATCGCGCGCATGATGGCGCTGGGCGCCAACTGGTGCAATTCGGCGCGCGGCTTCATGTTCGCGCTCGGCTGCATCCAGTCGCAGAGCTGCCACACCGACCACTGCCCGACCGGCGTCGCGACGCAGGATCCGCAGCGCCAGAAGGCCTTGGTGGTGCCCTCGAAGATCGAGCGCGTGCACAACTACCACCTGCACACGCTGGAGGCGCTGAAGGAACTGGTGCAGGCCGCCGGCCTGCAGCATCCGAACCAGATCACCGCCAACCACGTGGTGCGGCGCGTCGCCGGCGACAAGGTCAAGCTGCTCGCCAACCACCTCGAGTTCATCGCCCCCGGCACGCTGATGGCGGCCGCGCGCGGCGAGTGCGACTGGCCGCACAACGTCTACAAGATCTACTGGCCGATCGCGCGCGCCGACAGCTTCGCGCCGGGGCCCGCGACCGTGTGCGCCGAAGGCCTCAAGGTGCCGCTGCCGACGATTGGCGAGCCGGACGCGGTGGATCTGGCGCTCTGAGTAACCGCGCTCGGCGTGCCATGAAAAATGCGGCCCGCGGGCCGCATTTTTCTTGGGGCCGCGCGAGCGCGCGTCACGCCGCCGGCGGCGCGGTGTCGATGAAGCTCTGCCGCGCGGCCAGCTTGTCGGCCAGGCGCACGATGTTGGGGTAGTCGGTGCGCCAGGTGTTGTCCGGGAAGCGGAAGTCGAGATAGCCCAGCGCGCAGCCGACGGCGATGTCGGCCAGCGAGAAATGCGTGCCGACGCAGTAGGCCTTCTCGCCCAGGCCCTGGCTGATGGACTTCAGCGTGGCCGCGATGCGGATCTGCTGGCGCTCGATCCAGGCGGGGCTGCGTTGCGCGTCGGTGCGGCCTTTCCACGTAGCCTCCAGGCGCGCGGCGACGCACGCGTCGAGCAGGCCGTCGGCCAGCGCTTCCCAGGTGCGCACCTCGACGCGCTCGCGGCCGGAGCCCGGGATCAGCTTGCCCACCGGCGACAGGGTGTCGACGTATTCGACGATCACGCGCGAGTCGAACACGGCTTCCGCGCCCTCCATCACGAGCACGGGTACCTTGCCGAGCGGATTGGCGGCCAGGATCGCGTCGCTGCCCCAGACATCCTCGAGCACGAAGTTGTAGTCGAGCTTCTTCTCCGCCAGCACGACACGCACTTTGCGAACGTAAGGGCTGGTGAGAGATCCGATGAGTTTCATGTGGTCAGGGAGCTTGGACTGGGCTTCATTCTATAGAAGCACCCCTGCAAAATCGCGGCGGCGAGGGCGCCCATGCGGGGGTTTTGCGACGGCGCGGATTCAGGCAGGGGCGCGCCGGCGACGGGCGGCGCGGCGCGGACGCCGCAACCGGCGCTGCAGGCAGCAGGCGGCGGGCCAACCTGGTGCCCACGAACTGGGGGGCGCCTGTCTCAGTGGCGCAACACGACAGGAGGCTGAAACGTTCAGACGGTCGAGAAGTGCCGGCGCGCTTCCAGGCCGAGGCCCGTGGCGACGCTGGCGAAGCGGTCGCCGTGCACCGCTTGCGCCTTGGGGAAGGCCGCGGCGAGGCGGTCGGCGAGCAGGCGCAGGCCGGTCGAGCCGCCAGTGAAGTAGAGCGCGTCGATGTCGTCGGCCTTCATGCCGGCCAGGCGCGCCGTGTCGCGCGCGGTCTGCACGATGCGGTCGAGGTCGTGCGAGATCGCGGCGACGGCCTCGTCCTCGGTCACGCTGACGACGAGGTCGCGCTCGATCTCGAACAGGTCGATCTCGTGCGTGCCGCCTTGCGCGACGGCGATCTTCGCGTCCTCGGCGAGGCCGGCCAGCGCGTGGCCGAGGCGGTCGCGCAGCGTGGTCATCAGGCGCGCGTGGTGGCGAGCGTCAGCATAGTCGTCGCGCATCGCGGCGATCTCCATGATGCGCTGCGGCCGGTAGACGGTGTTGATCAGGTGCCAGGTCGCGAGGTCGAAGTAGATGCGGCTGGGCACCTCGAGCGGCTCGCGGCCCTTGCGCGCCGGACCGAACGCGCCGAAGCCGAGCGCGGGCAGGATGCGCGCGAGCTCGACGTGGCGGTCGAAATCGGTGCCGGCCGAGTGCACGCCGTGGCTGGCGAGGATGTCGGCGCGGCGGTCGACGCGCGTGCGGCGCTCGGGGCCGACACGCACGACGGAGAAGTCGGACGTGCCGCCGCCGATGTCGGCCACGATCACCGTCTGCTCGCGCGTCACCTGCTCCTCGTAGTGGAAGGCGGCGGCGATCGGCTCGTACTGGAAGCGCACTTCGTTGAAGCCGACCGCGCGCGCGGCGGCCTCCAGCGAGGCCTGGGCCGCGGCGTCGCGCACGGGATCGTCGTCGACGAAGAAGACGGGGCGGCCCAGCACGACGCGCTCGATCTCGCGCCCGGCGTGCGCCTGCGCGGCGCGCTTCAGGTGCAGCAGGTAGCTCGCGATGACGTCGCCGAAGGCCACCGAGCGGCCGGCGCCGATGTCGGTGTGCTGCTCCATCAGCGCCGAGCCGAGCACGCTCTTCATCGAGCGCATCAGGCGGCCGTCGGTGCCGTCGACGTAGGCGGCGACGGCGGCGCGGCCGTACAGCTTGGGCAGCGTGTGCAGGTCCTTGCCCTCGGCCACGTAGAACACCGCGGTGGGCATCGTCTTGCCGCGTTCGCCGTGACGGGGCTCGAGCGGCACGAGTTCCATGCCGGCGGCCGTGGGCACGGCGACGGCCGAGTTGGAGGTGCCGAAGTCGATCGCGCAGTAGTCGCGGGCGTCCGTCGCCGGAGCGTGGCCGGCAGGGGAGGAAAGGGCGGGAGCCGGCATGGAAACGGGGAATCGAGGGCGAAAGGGGCGTGATTGTGCGGGGGGCGCCTGGGCGCGTCAATGCGAGCGGCGTGCCGGATTTCAGCTTTCCGGCGCCTGAAAATGAGGCCTGCATTCGGGTTGCCCCTAGCCCCAGCGGGCCATGACCCGTAAAATCGGCGGGTTTTGCGGTCCCGGCCGGCGCCCTCCACGCCAGCCGGTCGCCGAATCCAGGAATCCGACTTCGCCCCCGCGAGCCCAGACCAGCCCATGCCTCATTCCGCCCTCACCGCCCTGTCGCCGCTCGACGGCCGCTACGCCCCCAAGCTGGCCGCCCTGCGCCCGCTGCTGTCCGAGTACGGACTGATGCACCGCCGCGTGCAAGTGGAAGTCGAGTGGTTCATCGCGCTGTCCGACGCCAACTTCGGCGAGTTCCCGCCGCTGCCGGAATCGGTCAAGGGCCTGCTGCGCTCGCTGGTGGTGCGCTTCTCCGAGGCCGATGCCCAGGCGATCAAGGACATCGAGAAGGAAACCAACCACGACGTCAAGGCCGTCGAGTACTGGCTGCGCCAGCGCATCGGCCACGTGCCCGAGCTGGCCGACAAGCTGGAGTTCATCCACTTCGCCTGCACCAGCGAGGACATCAACAACACCAGCCACGCCCTGATGCTCAAGGCCGCACGCGAGCAGGTGATCCTGCCGGCGGTCGACGGCATCCTCACGCGCATGCAGGCGATGGCGCATCGCTTCGCCGCGGTGCCGATGTTGTCGCGCACGCACGGCCAGACGGCCAGCCCGACGACCGTCGGCAAGGAAATCGCCAACGTCCTCGCGCGCCTGACGCACGCCCGTGCGCGCATCGCCGAGGTGGTGCTGCTGGCCAAGATGAACGGCGCGGTGGGCAACTACAACGCGCACGTCTCCGCCTACCCCGAGGCCGACTGGGAAGAGTTCTCGCGCAAGGTCGTCGAGGAGCGCCTGGGCCTGAAGCTCAATCCGTACACGATCCAGATCGAGCCGCACGACTACATGGCCGAACTGTTCGACGCCGTCGTGCGCCTGAACACGATCCTGATCGACTGGTCGCGCGACGTCTGGGGCTACGTCAGCCAGGGCTACTTCAAGCAGAAGACCAGGCCGGGCGAAGTGGGCTCGTCGACGATGCCGCACAAGGTCAACCCGATCGATTTCGAGAACGCCGAAGGCAACCTCGGCATGGCCAACGCGATGCTGACGCACATGTCGCAGAAGCTGCCGGTGAGCCGCTGGCAGCGCGACCTGACCGATTCGACGGTGCTGCGCAACATGGGCGTGTCCATCGGCTACTCGGTGCTGGCCTACGACAGCCTGACGCGTGGCCTCGACAAGCTCGAGCTCAACGAAGTGCGCCTGGCGGAAGACCTCGACGCCTCGTGGGAAGTGCTGGCCGAGCCGATCCAGACGGTGATGCGCCGCCACGGCCTGCCCGACCCGTACGACCAGCTGAAGAAGTTCACGCGCGGCCAGCCGATGACGCGCGAGCTGATCCAGGGCTTCGTCTCCGCGCTCGATCTGCCGGAGGACGACAAGGCCCGGCTGCTGGCGATGACGCCGGGCAGCTACACCGGGCTCGGCTCCCAGTTGGCCGCGAAGATCAAGCTCTGACAACGACGCGGCCTCCGGGCCGCGTTTTTACATCCGCCCCACAACAACACCACAAGGACACCGACGATGCGATTCACCGACACCCTGCAAGCCGCCTCCCTGCGCAACGACTCCACGCTGTGCGTCGGACTCGATCCCGAACCGGCGAAGTTTCCCGGCGCGTGGAAGGGCGACGCGGGCAAGGTGTTCGACTTCTGCGCGCGCATCGTCGACGCCACCAAGGACGTCGTCTCGGCCTACAAGCCGCAGATCGCCTACTTCGCCGCGCAGCGCGCCGAAGACCAGCTCGAGGAGCTGATGGCCTACATCCGCCGCACCGCGCCCGGCGTGCCGGTGATCCTGGACGCCAAGCGCGGCGACATCGGCGCGACCGCGGAACAGTATGCCCGCGAGGCCTTCGTGCGCTACCAGGCCGACGCGGTGACGCTGTCGCCGTTCATGGGCCTCGATTCGATCGAGCCGTACATGAAGCACGACGGCAAGGGCCTGATCCTGCTGTGCCGCACCTCCAACCCGGGCGGCTCCGACCTGCAGGCGCAGACGCTGCAAAGCGGTGACAAGCTGTTCGAGCACATCGCCAGGCTGGCCTCGGGCAGCTGGAACAAGAGCGGCCAGCTCGCGCTGGTGGTCGGTGCGACGTTCCCGGCCGAACTGGCTCGCGTGCGCGAGCTCGCGCCCACTTTGCCGCTGCTGATCCCGGGCATCGGCGCGCAGGGCGGCGACATCGAGGCGACCGTGAAGGCCGGCTGGCGCGTCGACGGGCCCATCATCGTCAGCTCCTCGCGCGCGATCCTGTACGCCGGTGCGGGCGATGACTTCGCCGCCGCGGCGCGCCAGGCGGCGCTGGCGACCCGCGCGGCGCTCAATGCCGCCATCGCGGCCGTGCGCTGAGACCGGGTTCGCCGCATGCCACGGCCGGGCCGTGGCCGGGCGCCAAGCAGGTGTTTAACCAGCCAAGTTCATCCGGTAACGGATGGAACTCGAGAATTCGAGTCAAACTAGGGGCCTGGGGGGCGAGCCGACAGCGGGTCGCCATAAGAACACCGATATGGCCGAACCAACGCCGAACAAGGAGGCCAGGCACCGCCTGCGCCAGTCGCTGACGCGCCATCTGCTGGCCGCGACGGCGGGCGTCGCCTTCGCGTCGGCGTTGACGTTCCTGGGCTTCGGCCACCCGCTCGACTGGGTGGCGCGGCTGTCGTTGGCCACCGCATTTCTCGGGCTGGGCGGCGTCGCCTTCGCGCTGCGGCGCGACGCCGGGACGGGCGTGCAGGCGCGAGCGCTTCCTTACGTGATCGGCGCCGCGATCGGGTTGTCCGGCGTGGCGGCGGCCGTCGCGGGCGAGGGGCTGATGTCGCCCGCGCTGGCGATCGTCGGCGTGTTCCTGTGCCTGTTCACGGTGGTCGGCGGCCTGCGCGCCGGCATCCTCGCGGCGGCGATCGGCGCCGGCATGCTGCTGCTGCTGGCGGTGGCGATGGCGTTCGACTGGCTGTCGTCGGCCGGCATCGTGCTCAGCGGTTCGCCGCTGAACCTCGTGCGGCCGCTGCTGACGCACGTGCTGGTGCTGGGCATCGCGCTGGGCGGCGGCGAGCTGCTGGGACGCACGCTGGATCGCACGCTGCGCAGCGCCGACGAGCGCGAGCGCCGCTTCCTCGGACTGCTGGCCGTGGCCGCCGACGCGTACTGGGAGATGGACGGCAACGGTCGCCTGATCCGCTTCAGCGCCAAGGAGGAGTTGCGCAACTTCGTCGGCCTGCGCCGGCACGGCGTCGATGCGGGCATGGGCAAGCTGCTGTGGGAGACGCGCGGCGTGATGTTCGACACGCAGGTGCTCGAGGCCTTCCGCTCGGAGCTGGCGGCGCGCCTGCCGATGCGCGACGTGCCGCTGCGCTGGAGCGACGTCTCCGGCCGCGTGCGCCACTTCACGCTGAGCGCCGAGCCGCGCACCAACGAGGCGAGCAAGTTCGCGGGCTACTGGGGCGTGCTGCGCGACATCACGCAGGACGTGAAGGCGCGCCAGGCGCTGTGGTCGACCGAGACGCGCTACCAGGACCTGTTCCGCCGCATCCCGACGCCGCTGGTGCTGCATCGCGAGGGCCGCGTGCTCGATGCGAACCCCGCGGGCGTCACGCTGTTCGGCTTCGCCGACCTGCGCGCGCTGCTGGGCCAGCACCTGGTGACCATGTTCGAGGCCGGCGCGTCGCGCGAGCGCGCGCAGGAGCACGTGCAGCGGCTGGACGCCCTGGCCACCGGCGAGGGCCTGCCCGAGGCCGAATTCACGCTGATGCCCGGCACCGACCGCAAGCTGATCGTGCGCGTCAGCAGCGTGCGCGTGGACGTCGACGGCGAGGCCGCGACGCTGTCCATCATCACCGACGACACCGAGCGCCGCGCCGCGGAAGACCTGGTGCGGCGCAGCGAGACGCTGCTGTCGCACCTCGTCTCCACCAGCCCGGACTGGATCACGCTCACCGAGTTCGCCAGCGGCCGCTACGCGATGGTCAACCCGACCTTCCTCGCGACGACCGGCTACCGCGCCGACGAGGTCATCGGCCGCACGCCCAGCGAGCTCGGGCTGTGGGCCGACGCCACGCAGCGCGATCGCATCTACCGCATGCTGGACCAGCAGCAGGCCGTGCAGAACTTCCCCGCCACGATGACCACGCGCGACCGCCGCCGCGTGTCGATGCTGGTGTCGGCCGCGCGCTTCACGATCGACGACATCGACTACCAGATGACCAGCGCGCGCGACGTCACCGCCAGCGAGCAGGCGCGGCGCGAGCGCGAGGCGATCCTCGAGAACGCGCTGGTGGGCATCTCGTTCACGCGCGACCACCGCATCGTGATGACCAACGCGCGCTTCGACGAGATGTTCGGCTGGCCGCGCGGCGCGCTGCAGAACCAGCAGCAGCGCGTGCTGTGGCCGTCGGACGACGCGTTCAACTGGATGAGCGACGAGGTCGGGCCGGCGCTGTCGCGCGGCGAACAGGTCGACTTCGAGGCGCCGATGATGCGGCGCGACGGCGCCACGTTCACCGGCCGCCTGCTCGCGAAGGCGCTCGACCCGGCGCAGCCGGCCAGCGGCACGATCTGGCTGGCCGAGGACGTCACCGAGGCCCGGCTCGTCGAGCAGGCGCTGGCCCGCGCGCGCGACGAGGCCGAGGCGGCCAACCGGGCCAAGAGCGCGTTCCTCGCCAACACCAGCCACGAGATCCGCACGCCGCTCAACGCGCTGGTCGGCCTGGCGCAGCTCGCGCGCACGCCCGAGGTCGACGACCGGCGCCGGCTGCAGTACATCGAGCAGATCTGCGAATCGGCGGACACGCTGTCGGCGATCCTGTCGGACATCCTCGACCTGTCCAAGATCGAGGCGGGCAAGCTGATCGTCGACCGCGTCGCGTTCGACCTGCGCGCGCTGATCGCCACGCTCAAGCAGGCCTACGGCGCGCTCGCCGACACCAAGGGCCTGACGCTGTACGTCGACATCGAGGAGGACGTGCCGCAGCACGTGCTGGGAGACCCGATGCGGCTGCGCCAGGTGCTCACGAACTACCTCGGCAACGCGCTGAAGTTCACCACCGCCGGCAGCATCCTGCTCAACGTGCAGCGCGGTGCCGGCCACCGGCTGCGCTTCGAGGTGGTCGATACGGGTGCGGGTATGGACGGCGCGGCGCTCGCGATGCTGTTCCTGCCGTTCAGCCAGGTCGACAACTCGATCACGCGCAAGGTCGGCGGCACCGGGCTGGGCCTGTCGATCTGCAGCGAGCTCGCCCGGCTGATGGACGGCACGGTGGGCGTCAACAGCGAGCCGGGCAAGGGCAGTGCGTTCTGGGTCGACCTGCCGCTGCCGGCGGTCTCGGCGCAGCAGCTCGAGGAGCACGAGAGCACGTCCGGCCTCGACGCGCTGCAGGGCACGCGCGTGCTGATGGTGGAGGACAACGCCGTCAACATGATGATCGCCGTGGCGCTGCTGGAGCGCTGGGGCGCGATCGTCGACCAGGCCGGCGACGGCGCCAGCGCGCTGATCGCGATCGACCAGGCGTACCACTCGGGCAACCCGTTCGACATCGTGCTGATGGACGTGCAGATGCCCGGCATGAGCGGCCACGAGGTCACGCGACGGCTGCGCCAGCGCTACGACCGCCACGCGCTGCCCGTCGTGGCGCTGACGGCGGCGGCGCTGGTCTCCGAACGCGAGGACGCGATGGCCGCCGGCATGAACGACTTCCTCACCAAGCCGATCGACGCCGACCGGCTGCGGCAGACGCTGGTCCAGGTGCTCGCGCAGGCCGAGGCGCGCGTGGAGCGGTGACGCGTCATCGCGGGTGACTACACTCGCCCGATGCAAGCACTGACGACTTCCACGCGACCGCGCATCGGCTGGGGCCTGATCGGCGCCGGCGGCATCTCCGACCAGCTGGCGCGCGCGTTGTCGCACGTGCCCGAGGCGCGGCTCGTGGCCGTCGGCTCGCGCGACGTGGCCAAGGCGCAGGCCTTCATCGCCCAGCCGCGCGAGCACGAGACGACGCCGCAGCCCGTGCGCGCGCACGGCAGCTACCAGGCCTTGGTCGACGACCCGGAGGTCGACGTCGTCTACATCGGCACGCCGCATCCGGATCACATCGGGTCGATGCGCCTGGCGCTTTCGGCCGGCAAGGCCGTGCTGTGCGAGAAGCCGTTCACGCTGAACCGGCGCGAGGCGCAGGCCGCGGTCGATCTTGCGCGCAAGCACGACGCCTTCCTGATGGAGGCGATGTGGATGCGCTACGTGCCGGCGATGGTCGAACTCAAGCGGCTCGTCGCGGACGGCGCGATCGGCGAGCCGGTGGCGGTGTCGGCGGACTTCGGCTTTTCCGCCGCCGGCCTGCCGGCGAGCCACCGCGCGCTGGCGCCTGCGCTCGGCGGTGGCGGGCTGCTGGACATCGGCATCTATCCGCTGAACTTCGCGGCCTTCGTGCTGGGCGACATCGTCGCCGCGCAGGCCGACGCGGTGCTCGGGCCGACCGGCGTCGACGTCCACACCGTCTTCAACCTGCGCCACGCCGGCGGCCGGCTCAGCCAGGGCATGTGTTCGCTGCGCGCGACCACCGGTTGCCACGCCACCGTGTTCGGCACAAACGGCCGCATCGAGGTCTCGCCGCCGTTCTACGCCGCGCAGCAACTGCGCCTCGCGCGCGGGACGCGCCCGTGGGAAGAGACGCCGGTCGAGATCATTGACAAGCCCTGGCGCGGCAACCGCTACGTGGCCCAGGTCGAGGAAGTGCACCGCTGCCTGCGCGCCGGCCTGGCCGAAAGCCCGGTCATGCCGCTGGCCGAGACGGTGGCGCTGGTCGGCTGGATGGACGCGATGCGCGGGCAGTTCGGGCTGCGCTACCCGGGCGAATAGCCCGTCCCGGTGTCGCGCGCGTCTTCAAGACGCATGGCGCAGTACTTCACGTTTCCGAGCTCCGACGGGGCCCCGGCGCCGCGCTCGCGGCGAGAATGCGCGCAGGCCGGCGCGCCATCCAGGCGCGCCAGAGGCCGCAAACAAACGACATCGAGGGAGAACTTCCATGAGCACGACTGCCAACAAACCCACCGCCGCCTTCATCGGAGCCTCGTGGGTCGCCCTGCTGGCCGGCGCCGGCGCCTACTTGTTCGGACTGTGGAACACCGACATGCAGCTCAACGAGAAGGGCTACTACTTCACGCTGCTGATGTACGGCCTGTTCGCCGCGGTGTCGCTGCAGAAGACGGTGCGCGACAAGCTGGAAGGCGTGCCCGTCACCGGCCTGTACACGGCGCTGTGCTGGTTCTCGATGGCCATCACGGTTGTGCTGATGGGCGTCGGCCTGTGGAACGCCAAGCTCGCGCTGTCCGAGAAGGGCTTCTACGGCATGGCCTTCCTGCTGGCGCTGTTCGCGACGATCGCGATCCAGAAGAACGTGCGCGACTCCGCCGTCGCGCACTGAAGCTCACACCGACTGGCTGGGCCCCGTGTCGATCGGCACGTGGCGCATCATCTCCTTGACGTGCAGCGCGGAGCCGAGCGCCGTGAACATCAGGATCACGAAGATCAGCCCGGCGAACAGGCCCTGCAGGATCACCAGCAGCAGGCCGCGCAGATAGGTGGTGTCCAGGATCAGCATGAAGCCCAGCGGCGCCACGAAGAAGGCGAGCAGGCCGATGTTGCGGAAGATGTGGGCGGCCACGCCGATGATCAGGGACGACACGATCAGCGCCACCAGGCTGGCGCCGAAGCCGGTGCGGCGCGCGCCGACGACGCGGGCCGCGATCATCACGGGCACGACCGTCAGCAACAGGATGACGAGCAGGACGACGAGGAACGTCAACATGGTGGGGTCTCTCTTCGAGGATTGAAGGACGACGGACAGGCCGTCGCGCGATTGTCGTTCGAGCCGGGTCTTCAGCCCAGCGTGATGGCGGCGCTCACCGCGCCCGCGCGGTCGGCGCGCGCGTCCACGGTGACGATGCTGCCTTTCGGGCCGCGCACGATCCACTCCTGCAGCGTGCGGTCGGCGGTGACGTCGCGATCGGGCAGGAAGGCCTGCAGCGAGCTGCGCGGCGCGTGGCCCTCGAGATGCCCGCCGATCTCGCGTGCCTTGCCGGTGACCAGCGCGACGCCCTCCGGCAGCGCGATCTCGAACACGGTGCCGCGCACGACCTGGCGTTCCTTCGCGCGCTGCGTGACATACGCCGGCAGGTATCCGGCGTTGCCGACCGCGAGCCGCACGCGCCAGGTGTCGCCGGGGCCGTCATGGCCCACCGGCTCGCATGTCGCCTGCAGGATCTCGAGCCTGGGCAGCGCCAGCGCCAGCTGCGTCAGCCAGGCCGGAAAGCGCGCGGCCTCGCGCTCGCGCAGCGGCGGCGGCGGATTGCGCCAGAAGTTCATGCGATCCCAGCCGCCGATCTCGAGCGGGCCCAGCTGCGGATGCACGAACGGCTTCCAGTCAACATGTGCCTGGCCGCCGCACTGCTCGTCGCTCCATTTCAGCAGCTTCAGGTCGTCCTCGGGCGGATGGTCGCGGTACCAGTGGATCCAGTCGTACTCGTCGATCCCGGCCTCCTTGTTCGGCGCCCAGATCTCGATCGTCCAGCACAGCGCGCCCTGGTGCTCGTAGAGCCAGTCCTGCGTGCCGGTGATGACTTCCTTCGGGTGGTACTTGAAGTCGTGGAAGCCGCTGATGGCCGGATAGCCCGTCAGCTTCGCGCCGATGTCGGACAGGCGCTTGATCATCCACAGGTCCTCCGGCGTCATGTCGTCGTCGGACGTCGTGCCCATCGGCCGCAGGATCACGCCGCTGTGCGTGTGGAAGCTGATGCCCGCGCCGATGTTGGGATGCGCGACGCAGAAGTCCACCATCGCGCGCACCTCGGGCTCGCTGGCGGGATACGGGCCGGCGCCGACCTGCTCGAACTCCTGGCGCCACAGCGACGGGAAGTTGCGGTTCAGGTCCAGGCCTTCGCGGTCGCGGTTGATCGTCACGTTGACGCCGTCCCAGGCCTTGATCGTGCCTTCGGGGATGACGCGGAAGTACTCGCCGCCGATCTCGCCCGGCTCGCGCGCGATCATCAGCCGCGGCTCCTGCGGATGCCTCTTGTACGTGCCGTGCGGATCGGGAATGCGCATGTAGAGCACGCGGCCGTCGCCGTCGACGTCCTCCATCGTCATGCCGTCGGGCGGCTCCTCGTCGAACGGATAGCCACGTGTCGACGAGCGGATGAAGCGCGGCACGTCGGCCAGCGCGAGCTCGGCGCCGTCGGGGTTCAGGCGCGGCACGATGTAGACGACGCGGGTGTCCAGCAGGTGCGCCAGGCGCGCGTCGCTGGCGTCGTGCGTGAGCACGTGATGCAGGTAGTACAGCACCGCGGTGCAGGCCGTGAGTTCGGCGGCGTGGATGTTGCCGTCGATCCAGAACGCGGGCTTGGACGTGTCGGCGCCGGTGGATCGGCGGGTCAGCACCACGAGCCAGATGTCGCGCCCTTCGTGGCTCTTGCCGATCGAGCGCAGCTCGACGACGTCGGGCCGCGCGGCCGCGTAGGCCTGCAGCAGCGCCGTCAGTTCCGCGTAGCGCGGGAAGCGGCTGAAGTCGGGGGTCGGCAGTGCGGGTGCGGTCATTGCGAAAAGGTGGGACGACGATGCCGCATTCTGCGCCGGGCGATGTCAGTGTCTTAGTCGGGCAATCCAGTGCCACAGCAGCGCCGCGGCCAGCGCGAGGCCCAGCGCCCAGTGCGTCACCGACAGCCACGCATGCGCCTCCTCGGGCGCGTACTGCAGGCCGATGGCCGACGCCAGCAGCACGGCCAGCGCGCCCACCATCAGCACGCCGCTGACGGTGCGCGCACGACCGCGGCGGATCGCGCGCACGCTGCCGGCGCGGCGCCGATGCGCGCGCCGCCGCCGCACCGCGCGCCACGCGGGCCGCACGTGCACCTGCCAGACGACGCCGCCCACCAGCGTCACGCACCACGCGATCGCGCCGTGCGCGCGCAGCAGCCACGCCACCAGCGGATGCGGCTGCGGGCCGAACGGCGTCTGCTGCAGCCAGACGTCGTGACCCAGCAGCCACGCGACGCCGGTGGCCAGCAGCACGATGCAACCCCAGATCAGCAGGTGGCGAGCGCGCCGGCCCTGGCCGTGGGCGACGAAATGGGCGTCATGTTCGGGAGTCATCGCGTCAACTTTGCCAGACGCTGCCGTCCGCGCGCACCAGCAGCGCGCGCGCGCGGGCACGGCGCAGCAGCGGCGTCGCCAACTCGCCCTGTTGCCAGACGATCTTGGTGAGCGCGTCGGCGGCGCAGGCGGTCGGCGCGAGCACGGTCACCGAACGCGGCGCCGGCGCGTCGCCCGCCTCGCCGCTGCGTCGCGCGACCTCGCCGCTGGCGCTCGTCGCGCACGCGCAGTCGCGCAGCGCGGCCACCGGCCACAGCTCGGACGCGTCGAACGGCGAGCGCACCAGCACCGTCTCCTCCAGCGCGCCGAACACGCGCAGGTCGCCGCCCGCGTTGACGGCACCGGTGTGCACGCCGGCGCGGCGCAGCTTGGCGACGGCGAGGTCGACCGCGTAGCCCTTGGCGATGCCGCCGAAGTCGAGCCAGACCGGCGCGTGCACCAGCACGTCGTGGCCGTCGACCTCCAGCGCGTCCTCGAACGGCAGCGCGCCGGGCGGCGCGGCGTCGTCGGGCGCCGGCAGCCAGCCGCGTGCCACTGCTTGCGGCGCGCAGCCGGCGTCGAACGCGCCGTCGCTCAGACGTGCCCAGCGCCGCGCGCTTTTCAGCACGGCGATCGTGTGCGGGCGCACGGCGACGCGCTCGCCGGCGCGGGCGCGCGCGATGCGGCGCACGTCGCTGCCGGCCTCGTGGAAGCTCATCGACGCGTGCACCTGCGCGATGGCGTCGAACGCGGCGTCGGCGGCGACGTCGAAGGCCGTGGCGCTCGCGCCCTGCGCGCGCAGCTCCACCAGCGTGCCCAGCAGCGGGCGCGCGCGCCGGCGCATCACGGCGCGGGCGCCTTCGAACGCGTCACGCGGCGGCCTTCGCCGCGATCGGGTGCTTCGCGGCCCAGGCGACGAGACGATGGACGCCGTCGGTGACGTGCGTGCAGCTGAGCGTGGCGCCGCTGATGTTGGAGATGTCCGCGCCGATGTGCAGCGGATCGGCCGCCGTCTTGCCGACGAACTGGTTGCGCCAGGCCGGCAGCCGCACCTCGGAGCCGTGGCCTTCGCGATAGGCCAGGATCTCGACGGCCAGCACCTTGCCGCCGGCATCGACCGCGACCGCGTAGTCGATCTGTTCGAACTTGCCAACCACCGAGTCGACCATCACGCGCCCCAGCACGGTGTCGCCCTGGCGCGCCTCGATCGTGCGCATCGGCCCGTGCGGCGCCGCGCCGGGCGCGGCCAGCGCGGCAGCCTCCTCGGGCGAAGGCGCGACCAGCACGTCGGCGAACGCCGTCGCCGACTTGAACGCGCGATGCGCGACGTCGTCGGCCGTGCCGTAGGTCGCCGCGCAGACGCTGGCCGGCACGGCCGCGGCGAACAGCGCGGCGCTGCCGAGCGCGCTCGCGCGCAGAGGAAGGGTGAGCCAGCGATGCGAGGTCATGGGAATCTCAGGACGTGGATCCCCATGATAATGCGAACGGTTCTCATCTTCCGCAGACGACCTCACGCGGCCGCCGCGCCGCGCTCCTGCGTTCGAGGAATGACGACCCGCACGTTCAGACCGGAACCTGCCGCCGGGTCCGACAGCGTGATCGTCGCGCCGTGGCGCTGCGCGGCCTGGCGGACGATGCTCAGGCCCAGGCCGTGGCCATCCGACCTGGCGTTGCTCTCGCGATGGAAGCGCGAGAAGACGACATCCCTGCGATCCGCTGGAATGCCCGGGCCGTCGTCGCGGACATCGACCTGCACCGCATCCTTGTGTTGCGCCAAGGTGACTTCGACGGTCCCGCCGACGCGCGCATGGTGCAACGCGTTCTCGATCAGGTTGCGGAACATCGCGGCAAGCGAGGCCGGATGTCCTTCGACGATCGCCTCGGCGTCCTCGAAGTCGAAGCCCATCGAAATGTTCTTCGAAGCAATCTGCGGGGCCAGCTCTTCGATGTTCGACTTGATGATGCCCACGAGTTCGCAGCGCTCGCGCACGCCGACGGCGGCGCCCATCTCGAGCCTGGCAAGCGCGAGGATCTGCTCGACGCGGCGGGCGAGCCGGCCGAGGCTCGTCTGCGCGTTCGCGAGCGCGGTGTCCTGGCTTTGCGGGTCGCTGGTGCGCGCGGCGCTGTCGATCAGGATCATCGTGGCCGCGAGCGGCGTGCGCAGCTCGTGCGCCACGTCGGCGTTGAAGCGGCGTTCGCGCTCGAGCGCGTCCTCCAGGCGTTCGAACTGCAGGTTCAGCGTGTCGATCAGCGGTCGCAGCTCGGAGGTGGCCTCTCGAAGCACCAGGGGCTGGCGATTTCCCGGCGCGCGCGCCTTCAGCACCGAGACCAGCTTGCGCAGCGGCAGCAGCCCCTGGCCGACGGCAAAGGTGAGCAGCAGCGCCAGCAGCGGCAGTCCGACGATCAGCGGCACGCTGTGTTCGAGGATCAGGCTGCGGGTGATGTCCTGGCGCGTGTCCAGCCGCTCGCCCATGCGCAGGAGGATGCCCGAGGTGCCGCGGATCGTGAACAGGCGCCAGGCCGTCCCGCGGATGGTCTTCGACCTGAACCCGATGTCTTCATCCGTCGGCTTGGGAAAGCCGGCGAATCCTGTCGTCTCGACGATCAGCGCGCCCGCCGAATCGAAGGCCTGATAGCCGATTTCCGGATCGGAGTTGGCATGGTCGACCGTCACGACCGCCAGCGTTCGAACCCCTTCGGGCGTCCGTTCCACCAGCAACGGCAGCCGGGCGCCGTGGGAGATGAGCGCGGCGACGGTTCGGCCGGATTGCGCCAGGCGGCCGTCCAGCAGCTCGCCCATCGCCCGCGCCTCGTGCAGGTAGCCGATGACGCCGACCGGCACGAGCACGCAGAACATCAGCGAGATGTTCAGCAGGGTCAGCCGGGAGCGAAGACTGAGCGGCTTCAACCCGGATCCCGCGGAATCATGTAGCCGACGCCGCGCACGGTGCGGATCGAATCCGGGCTCAGCTTCTTGCGCAACCAGTGCACCTGGACTTCCAGCGCGTTGCTGTCCACGCCGCCATCGATGCCGTACAGCGCGATCTCCAGGTCCTCGCGGCGGACGATTCGTCCTGCGCGCTCCATCAGGACGCGCAGCAGCGCGAACTCGCGCCGGGCCAGATCGACGGGAGCGCTGCGGAAGGCGACCGCGCGTGTGGCGAGGTTCAAGTGGATGTCGCCGACCTCGATGAAGCTGTCCGACAAGCCGTGCGCCCGGCGGGTCAGCGAGCGGATGCGGGCGGCCAGCTCGTCGAGATGGAACGGCTTGATGAGGTAGTCGTCGGCGCCCAGGTCGAGGCCCCGGACACGGGTCTGCACCGCGTCGCGCGCGGTCATCACCAGGACCGGGGTGCCGATGTGCTCCTGGCGCGCCTTGGCCAGCACGTCGAGCCCGTCCATGTCGGGCAAGCCCAGGTCGAGCAGCACCAGGTCGGCCGTCGCGTCCTGGAACGCGAACTGCGCCTCCTTGCCCGTTCGCAGCCATGTCACGGCATAGGCTTGCTGCTGGAGCGCGCCGCGAATGGCGTCGCCCAGCTGGATGTCGTCTTCAATCAGGACGATGTGCACGTCGATCGGGGCCGCGATGGGCCCGCAGGGTTGGCCGGTGTCCGCAGCGGCGCGCGGGTGGGCGTCTGTCGACGACCCACCGCGGCCTGTCTGGTGCGACTGTCGTCAATCGGGCCGTCAAAAGCAAGTCGGGCGCACGCTGCTCGCGAGGTGGTCGGTCTAGCGAGAGCTGGGCGTCGCCGACGCGGACGCGACATCCGTCCGATGGGCGGAGGCAGCGGACCCTTCTTCCAGTGCGCGCTCCGAGCTCGCGAGGGAGGTTCCGCCGGTGCTGTCGAGGTAGGGCTGATAGCGGTTGCGGGTCGAAGCCTGAGTGCCGGGAAGCGCGATGGGCCGGGCATGAGCGAGGAGATATTCGGCGCGCACGGCGGAACTTCCGCCCGTGCTGTCGGCATAGGACGTCACGGGCTGGGCCGAGGCCCGGCCGCGGGTCGAATTGCTCGACGACGCCAGCGGCTCGATGCCTGCAGCGGTGGTCGCGAGTTCGCCATGGACCTGCGAGCTGCCGCCGGTGCTGTCCGCAAACGGCTGCCCGCCGACGTCCTCGGCGAACGCGACGTTCAGGGCAGTTGCAAGCAAGGCAGCGGTCGAGATGGAAGCGGTGATGTTCATGATCTTCCTTCGGTGCTCAGGGTGGGTTGTGCAGCCGGTCGCGGGTAGCGGGCCGGATCGATCTCCGCCAGCGTGCGGCTGCTGTCGCCCAGCATCACGTCGCCGACCTTCTCGGCCTGCTTCAGGTCCGCCTTGACGTGGGCACGGGGTTCGGTGCTCGCAGCCGTGCGCGCCGGGCTGTCGTCGGGGCCGCCGTTGCGGGCGCTGATATCGAGGTCGCCGTGCGGCACCTCGCCGGCCGCCTGGGCGGCTCGCAGTTCGGCGACCACCTGGGCGCGCGTCAGGGGGGCATCGTCCTGCGCCCGGGCCGCCGTGGCGCCGAGGGTGGAGAGTACGGCCAGGGACATGGCCAGGAGACGTTGGTTCGACATGGTGGTTCCTTTCAGGGGCTTTGAGAGACCGGCTCTTGGGCGATCGGGGCCGGAGGAGGCCGATCGCAGCCGATGGACGCATGCTCGCGCCGCCACCTTTTCAAAACCTTAGGGACCGCACTCGTCGCGAAACTTTCCGTTCCGCGAGGCCGTCGAAGCCACGCAGGGCTGATCGCCGCAGGAGAGCGCCGTTCCTAGCGCGCCATCTCCGCGCACTGCCGCGTCGCGACGGCGCCACCCGTGAACGTCATCAGCTGCCCCGCGCTCATCGCCTGCCACGACTCGTTGCGCGTCAGCGGCTCGGTGGCGACGATGGCCACGCGGTCGCCCGGGCCGGTGTGGGCGGCGAAGTCCACCATGACGTCCTTGTCGGCCAGCACGGGTGCGCCGAACGGCTGCGCGCGCACCACGTAGTGCAGGTGCGTGGAGCAATGCGCCCACAGCGCCTGGCCGTTGGACAGCAGCATGTTGAAGGTGCCGTGGCGGTGCAGCTGGGGCAGCAGCTCGGACAGCGTGATCGACAGCTCGTCGACGGTCGGCATGCCCGCGTGCGCCTTGGACAGCTCCTGCATCAGCCAGCAGAACGCGTGCTCGCTGTCGGTCTCGCCGACCGGGCGGAAGTTGCCGTGCAGGCGCGGCCGGAACGTCTTCAGGTCGCCGTTGTGCGCGAACACCCAGTAGCGGCCCCACAGCTCGCGCATGAACGGGTGCGTGTTCTCGAGCGCGATGCGGCCCTGCGTGGCCTTGCGGATGTGGGCGACGATGTTGTCGCTGCGGATCGGGTAGCCCTTGACCAGCTCGGCCACGGGCGAGGTGCGCGCGCTGTGCTGGTCGACGAACAGCCGCAGCCCGCGATCCTCGAAGAAGGCGATGCCGAAGCCGTCCTTGTGCTCGTCCGCCCGCGTGGCCAGCCCGGTGAAGCTGAACATCGCGTCGGTCGGCGTGTTGGCGTTCATGCCGAGCAGTTGACACATGGGCCCAAGCATACGCGCCGGCTCATGCGGATGGCGCGTGACGATCCTCGATGTGTGCGGTCCGCGTCACTTGCCCGGGAAGAAGACCTTGACGAAGCCGCGCACGCTGACCAGGTTGCCCGGATTGCTGGTTTCCTCCAGCACGCCGGCCATGCGGCGCAGCAGCCGCGCGCTCTTGTTGGCGCGCCAGATCAGCACGTCGGCCAGCCAGGGATGGGCGTTGACGCGGTTGGCGCGCTCGTACAGGTCGAAGCGCGGCTGCAGCGCGCGGAGGTTGGCCTCGTAGCGCGTGCGCACGTCGTCGGCCGTTCCCGCCGGCACGCCGCCGGGCGCGGCCAGCAGCGCTTGCGCGGCCAGCAGCCCCGTCTCGTAGGCCTTGCCGATGCCCTCGCCGGTGAACGAGTAGGTGCTGCCAGCGGCCTCGCCGGTGACCAGCAGCCCGGGCTTGCTGTACGTCGCCCCGGCCAGCGAGCAGCGCAGCGGCGCACCCTTCAGGTCGCCCTCCAGCGTGCCGGTGCGCATCAGCTCGCGCGCCGGCGCGTAGTGCGCGCAGAAGGCCTCGAAGACCTTGCGCAGGTTGACGTCCTTCATCTTCGCCGGCTCGCCGTCCCGGGCCGGATGGCTGTGCGCGATGCCCACGCCGATGTTGAAGCGGCCGCCGGGCGCCGGAAAGATCCAGCCGTAGCCCGGGCTGAGGCTCTTGTGCCAGACCACCTCGAGCGCCTTGATCTTGCCCACCATCGCGTCGTTCTTCACGTAGCCGCGCAGCGCGATGCCGCTGGGCGTGCGGCGCCGGCACATGCCGGCCGCCTGCAGCGCCTGCGGCACGGCGCCGGTGGCCAGCACGACCCAGCGCGCGCGCGTCTCGCGCACGACGTCGCCCTGCTTCAGGCACGCGCCGACCACGAGGCCGCCCTCGACCAGCGGCGCGTCGAAGCGCCACGGCGTGTGCAGCCTGGCGCCGGCGCGCACGGCGGCACGGCAGACGATGTCGTCCAGCACGCGCCGCGGCAACACGGCCACGGTGCCGGGCACGTCGACGCGTCCGCCGCGCGGACCGATGCAGGCCACGTGCTGCGAGGCTTCGGCCGCCGCCATCACCTCCTCGTAGACGCCCAGGCGCTTCAGCGCATGGTGGGCGTCTGGAATCAGGCCGTCGCCGCAGACCTTGTCGCGCGGGAAGTCGTGCTGGTCGACCAGCACGGTGTCGACGCCGGCGCGCGCGAGCCACAAGGCGCAGGCGGCGCCGGCGGGACCGGCGCCGACCACGAGGACGTCGCATTGGGAAGGGAGATCGGCATTCGACATAGGTGGGCGATTATCCCTGCCGCTGCCGGCGGGCTCGCCCGCGTCGCGCTCAGGCCGCCGCCGAAGTCGGGAGCGCCGCGTGAGCGTCCGTCGGCGCCGGACTGACCCGCAGCGTGACTCGCCCGTCGTGGCGCGCCTGCGAGATGTCGGCCTCGACCGCGCGCAGGGCCTCGCTGCTGACCGCGGTGGTGCGCACGATGCCCACGGCGCAGTTGCGGCCCTGGTTCTTGGCGGTGTAGAGCGACAGGTCGGCGAGATTGACCGCCTGCTCCCAGGTGACCGGCACGTGGCTGGCCGGCAGCGGGAAGGCGGCGTAGCCGATCGACACGGTCGTCTCGACGGCCGTGCCGTTCTCGAGCATCACCGGCGCCTGGTTCATCGCCAGGCGCACGCGCTCGGCGAGCTGGTCGAGCTCGGCGCCCTCGACGTTGGGCGCGAAGACGAGGAACTCCTCGCCGCCCCAGCGCGCCACGAGGTCGTCGCCGCGCATCGCGGCGCTGAGGCGGCGCGCGACCTCCACCAGCACGCGGTCGCCCGCGGCATGGCCGTAGTGGTCGTTGACGCGCTTGAAGTGGTCGACGTCCACCATCAGCAGCGCGCCCTTGAAGGCCCGCTCGCCGCCGCGCACGCGCATCACCTCGCGGAACTGGCGCCGGTTGGCCAGGCCCGTGAGCGCGTCGCGCTCGCTGTGCGCCCGCAGCAGCGCCTCGTGCTTGACCAGCGTGCGATTCAACTCGCGCATGCGGCGGTACATCATCAATGCCAGCACGCCCAGCAGCACCAGTGCCGCGCCGGCGAACATCCACAGGCGGCGCGTGAGGGACTGGTTGGCCAGCTCGGCCGACTTCAGCTGGTTGTCGCGCCCGAGCAGCTCGATGCGGCGCTTCTGCGACTCCTGGTCGTAGCGCGCGCGCAGCTCGGCCTCGGCCGCGGCCTTGTTGGCGGCGCGGATCTCCTTGGACAGCGCGTCTTCCTTGTGGAACAGGGCGAGCGCGCCGGCCGTGTCGCCGGCCTTGGCCAGCGCGTCGCCGAACTCGCGCAGGGCCTCCTGGCGCTGGCCGGGGCCGGTGTCCTTCTGCCACAGCTCCAGCACGTGCACCATCTCGGCCTTCGCCTCGGCGACGCGGCCCAGCCCGAGCTTGGCCAGCGTGGCGTTGTGCAGCAGCAGGCGCTCGGTGCGGAAGTCGCGGTGCTGCTTGGCCACCGGCAGCGCGAGGTCGATCGCGGCGAGGGCGTCGGCGGGGCGGCCTTCGTGGATGTAGGTGTCGCTCAGGTTGGCGCGCAGCAGCATGGCCGGGCGCTTCAGGCCGGCGGCGTTCGCGATGACCAGCGCGGCCTCGTAGTCGCGCTGTTGCACCTCGGGCTGCTGGCGCCTGAAATGCAGAAGGCCGTCGAGGACGTCGATGCGCACCTGCACCCACGGCGAGCCGTCGGCGCGCGCGATGTGCTGGGCCTGGCCGATCAGGCGGTTGGCGCCGGCCGGATCGGCGTTGCCCTCGGCCTGCAGCGCGCCGATGCCCAGCGAGATCGCCTCGCGCGGGGCGTCGTTGCCGCCGCGCGCGACGGCGATCATGGTCTGCGCGTAGGCGCCGGCGACGACGGTGTTGCCCTGGTCGGCGGCGCCGCGCTGCGCGAGGTCGAGCGCGCGCCACCATTCGCGGTAGTCGCACTCGCCGGGCTGCTTCGCGGTGGGGCCGCAGCGTTCGGTGTAGACGGCCAGCGCCGCGCGCGCCTGCTGGTACGAGGCCTCGCCGTGGCCGCCGTTGATCTCGATCTCGGCGCGCACCAGGTGCGCATCGGCCTCGGCCAGCGGGTCGGACTTGCCCAGCGCCGTCAGCGCCGCCACCCGCTGCATCGCCTCGGCGTTCAAGCCGTTGCGCGCCTCGATGATGCCCACGCTGGTGATCGCGCTGCGGTTCAGCAGCGGCGAGGTCGCGAAGTCCTTGTTGGACAACTCGTTGATCGAGTCGAGCGCGCTCTGCGGCGTCTCGTCGCCCTGGCGCACGAGGTTGTCCATCAGCTGCAGCAGCTCGTCGGCGCCGGTGCGCACCGGACCGGCCGCGCCCGCGGCGCCCGCGCTCAGCGCGAGGACGACGGACAGGGCGACGTGGCGCACGCGCATCACGATACCTCCGCGCCGGGTGCCGGCGCACGCGCCGCTTCGGGCGGCCGCGTGATCGTCGTCAGCGCGCCGCGCACGGCGGGGCCGTGCTGGAAATGCAGGTCGACGCGGCCATCCCGCACCGACTTCTCGAGCTGCTGGATGATCTCCTCGACGTCGGCCGTGTTGGCTGCGGCGACGCGCACGATGCTGCACGCGCCGTTGCGGCCGTGCGCCTTGGCCATGTACATCGCGGTGTCGACCAGCGAGATCGCGCGTTCCCAGTTGACGTGGAGCTCGCCCTGCGCGGAGGTGCGCAGCGGGAACAGCCCGAAGCCGATGGACGCCGACACCGGCACCGGCCGGCCCTCGTGCATCACCGGCGCGTCGGCGAGCGCGCACAGCAGGCGCTGCGCGAGCGCCTCGGCCTCGGCCTGCGGCAGCGGGCGCACCAGCACCAGGAATTCCTCGCCGCCCCAGCGCACGATCAGGTCGTCGTCGCGCAGCGTGTGGCGCAGCCGGCGCGCGATCTCCACCAGCACGGTGTCGCCGCCGGCGTGGCCGCACTGGTCGTTGATCTGCTTGAAATGGTCGACGTCCAGCAGGTACAGCGTGCCCTCGAGCCCGCGGCCCGGCCGCTCGGCCATCACGGCCTGCAGGTGGTGGCGGTTCGACAGCCCGGTCAGCGGATCGATCTCCGCCTGGATGCGCAGCTGCTCGTTGCTGACCGACAGCATCTGGTTGCGCACGCGCAGCCGGCGCGCCAGCACGGCCAGCAGGGCCAGCAGCAGCACGCAGGCGACGCCGGCGGCCGTCCACTGCTTGATCTGCAGCTCGTGGTGGCGGATCTCCTCGTCCTTCAGCTTGCCTTCGCGCGACAGCATGTCGAGCTCGTGCTGCCGGCTCTCGTTGGCGAAGCTTTCCTGCAGCTCGATCAGCGCGCGCTGGCGATCCTGCTGCCTGAGCTCGTCGGACAGCTGGCGGTACTGGTGGAAGGCTGCGAGCGCGTCGTCGAGATAGCCGGCGCGCTCCAGGTAGCCGCCCAGTTCGTACTGCGAGTCGGACAGGTTCGTGGCGGTGCCCGAACGCTCGTCGATGCTCATGGATTCGCGCACCATCGGCAGGCCCTCGTCCTTGCGCTTCATGCCGATCAGCGCGAGGCCGGTGTTGGCGATCGCCACGCTCTGCGCCGGCAGGTCGTTGGCCTCGCGGGCGAGCGGCAGCGCGCGCTGCGACAGGTCGTAGGCCGTCTGGAAATCGCCGTGCACGAGGTAGTAGTCGGCGATGTCGGCCATGTCGACGACGATCTGGTGCTTGTTGCCGCCGCGGCGCGCGTGGTCCAGCGCGGCGCGCCAGTCGGCGAGCACGCTGGCATCGGTACGCGCGCTGAACTCGGTGGCGTCGTTGCGCGCGCTGGTCTGGATCGCGCGCGTGGTGTAGGCGGCGGCCATGCCGTATTCGTCGCCCGACTCGGCGGCCAGGCGCATCTGCTCGCGGTTGATCTCGTCGGCCTTGTCGGTCTGGCCGGCGTCGAACAGCACGCCGGCGATGCGCGTGCGCAGGTCGACGCGCCGCCAGACCGGCCCGGCCTGGTCGACCAGCTTCAACGCCTGGTTGTAGCGCGACATGGCCTCGTCGTAGTGGCCGCCGCGGTTCTTGACGTAGGCCGAGCTCATCAGCAGCCGCAGGCGCAGGTAGTCCGGCGGATTGGCGGGCAGCAGCGCCGACGCCTCGATGATCTGGCGCTCGGCCCTGCTGACCTCGCCGTGCGTCTGCAGCCACTGGCCGCGCAGCAGCATCGCGGCCGGGCGGGCCAGCGGCAGGCGATCGGACAGCGCCTCGATGCGGGCGGCGACCTGCTCGACCTTGTCGCCCTCGTTCATGCCGACGTACTCGGAGCCGACTTCCAGCAGCGTCTCGACGTAGCGTGGATCCTCGGTGCGCAGCGTATCGGCGTAGCGCAGCAGCTCCAGCGTGGCGACCTCGGGCTGCGCGCGGCCGAGGAACTGCAGGCGATCGAGCTCGTCCGCCGGCTTGAACGGGGTGACGACCGTCTCCGCCGATGCCGACTCTGTCGGCGTTTCGGCCCGGGCCGCGGGCGCCAGCAGCAGCTGCAGGCCCAGCAGGACGCCCGCCGTCGCGGCCATGGCGGTGCCCGACGCGCGACGGGGCGCGGCGTGGCAAGCCAGTGGCGGGAGACGGCCGCAGCCGCTCCGGCGGAGGTTTTGAAGGGGCATCGGTATCGTTATCGGAGAATTCTGGGCGCGATTGAGCCCGCACCATGCGGTCCGCAGGCGAGGTTTCCCCAAACAATTCGCGCTTGCGGCGCGCGCGGCGCGGAAATGCGGCTTTATTCCGCCGGCGGCGGCGCGAGGGCCAGCAGCTGCTCGACCTGGGCGCCGAGATCGCGCGCGGCGTCTTCGGCGCACGACGCCGCGGCCCGGGCGCAGCCGGCGCGGATCGCGTCGGAGGCCAGCAGGCGGCGCAGCGCGGCCGCCAACGCGCGTGGGCGCGCGCCCGCGGCGCGGCCTCCGACCATCGCCCCGGCGCCGAGCGCTTCCACGCGGGCGGCGTTGTCGAACTGGTCGTAGGCCAGCGGCACGATGACCTGCGGCACGCCGGCGCGCAAGGCCTCGGCGGTGGTGCCGATGCCGCCGTGGTGCACCAGCGCGGCGCTGCGCGGCAGCAGCGCGCGCAGCGCCACGTAGGGCAGCCACAGCATGTCCGGCGGCAGCGGCGTGGGCACCTGCTCGCGATGCGGCGTCAGCAGCACGGCGCGCCGCCCCAGCCGCTGCGCGGCCTGCACCGCGCGTGCGAGCCAGCGCCGCGCCTGGCGGTTGCCGCTGCCGGGCGTGAGGATCAGCGGGGCGCCGCCGTCGCGCAGGAACTGCTCCAGCGCGGGCGGTAGCGCGGCTTCGGCGTGCGGGTCGTAGAGCGCGAACACGCCTTCGGCCAGCGGCCGCGGCCAGTCCGGCGGCGTGGGCGCGAACCACGCGGGAAACAGCGTCAAGTGGGCGTCGGCGACGCCTTGCAGGTGATCGATGAAATGGCGGATCGGCGGCAGGCCGTGGCGGGCGTGTGCGGCGTTGATGTCGGGCACGGCGACCGGATCGACCACGCCCGCGTCGATGCGGCGCCAGAGCCCCTGGCGCCAGGCGCGCGGCATCCAGCGCGGCATGCGCAGCGGGCCGAAGGTCATCGGGTCGTGCACGGTGCGCAGGTTGGCCGGCGCCAGCCAGGCGGCGATGATGCGCATGCCCGGCCGTCGCGCGCGTGCGAGCGCCGCGCCGACCAGCGCGAGCGGGTGCGCCAGCATCACGACCGGCTCGTCGGCCGGCAGTCTCGCGAGGTAGTCGGGCAGCGCATCGATGCGCTCGCGCATGCCGGCCCACAGCACGCCGAAGCCCTTGCGCGGATGCCAGACGTCCGGATGATCGAGCGTCGCCCGGTATTCCTCCTCGGTGCCCAGTCCGACGAACGGCACGCCGGCGCTGGCCACGGCCGCGGCGTGCGCCTGCAGGCCCAGCAGCGTGACGCGGTGGCCGCGCGCGAGCAGCTCGCGCGCGATGCGCAGGAACGGGTAGAGGTCGCCGGCGGTGCCGAAGGCGACGACGATGACGTGCGGGCGCCCGTTCAATCGAGCGACTTGCCGACGCGGTCCAGCCGCGGGTGCCAATGATCGAGGATGTCGGCCGACACCACGATGTGGTTGGCCTTGCCGATCAGCAACTCGCGCGGCACCACGCCGATGTAGCGCGAATCCTCGCTGTTGTCGCGGTTGTCGCCCAGCATGAAGTAGTGGCCGGGCGGCACCGTCAGCGGCGCCATGTCGCGGCGCGCGCGCACCTGCGGCAGGAACTGCACGGCGCGCTCGCTGCCGGCCAGGTGCTCGGTGGCGTGCACCGACTCCAGCGTGCGGCCCGGGGCGACCGGATCGGGCGCGGCCCAGGTGGCGTCGTAGGTGGCGGCGACGCCGTTGACGGTCAGCTTGTCGCCGTGCATCTCGATGCGGTCGCCCGGCACGCCGACGATGCGCTTGATCAGCCGCGTGCCGTCGCGCGGCGACGAGAACGTGACGATGTCGCCGCGCTGCGGATCGCCCAGCGGGGCGACGAGGATGTCCGTGAACGGCAGCTTGACGTTGTAGGCGAGCCGGTTGACGAACACCACGTCGCCTTCGAGCAGCGTCGGCCGCATCGAGCCCGACGGAATCGGGTTCCAGTCAGCCACGGCGGTGCGGAACACGCCCAGGCACAGCACGAAGACGACGAATCCCTTGTTCGCGGCCAGCCATTTCCTCATGTCGTCGTCTCCGTCGGGTTGTCTTGAAGTGGACGATTGACCTCGACCGTGCAGAACAGTTCCATCCAGCGGGAATAGTAGGCGACGCCGCCGCCGCCCGAAATGGAAACGTCGGGTAAATGTCACGGGACAGGTCCGTCCTGCGGCGAAAATGCAGGCCGCGGCGCGGCGCCTCCAGCGCGCGCTCACTTTCCCGCTTCTCGTCCTCGATGCATCAACTCAAAGTCCTGTTCGCCCTCACCGCGGCCTCCGCTCTCGTTGCGTGCGGAGGCGGAGGCGGCGATTCGCCGCCCGCGCCGGCGCCCGTGCCGGCTCCGGTGCCCGTCGCGCCGACGCCGGTGTCCGTCGCGCCGACGCCGGTGGTCGGCACCAACGGGACGCTGCAGACGAGCGTGGCCCCGGCCAACTACGCCGACTCGCGCCGGCTGAACGCGTTCAACGAGCTCAACGCCGTGCGCCAGAGCGCCGGCGCCGGCCTGCTGGCGCAGTCGCCGGCACTCGACACCTCCGCGCTGGACCACGCGAACTACCTGACCGTCAACGGCTTCAACAGCGCCGACTCGGCGCACGACGAAACGTCCGGGTTGGCCGACTTCAGCGGCGTCAACCCGTTCGTGCGCATGCAGAACGCGGGCTACGACTACTCGTTCGCCTCCGAGGTGATCGGCGACATCGGCTCGTCGTCGTCCACCAGCGACTGCGTCGGCGACCTGCTCGACACCGTCTACCACGCCGCCTCGATGCTCAGCCGCGTCACCGATGTCGGCTTCGGCTTCGGCAGCGGCGCCGCGGCGGGCATGTGCACGATCGACATGGCCGCGCCGTCCAGCGACCCCTCCAGGCAGATCCCGGCGTCGGGCGCGATCGTCGCCTACCCGTTCAACGGCGCCACGGTCGCGCACGGAACGTTCCACGTGTCGAGCGAGACGCCGCGAGTCTCCAACACGCTGCTGCCCGGCGACAACGCCGGCACGCCCATCGTCGTAGGCTTCCGCAACCAGGACGTGGTGGCCGGCGGCAAGGTCACGATCACCCAGTTCTCGATCGCGACCTCGACAGGCGCGGCCCTGCCAGCGGTGATCCTGGCCGGGTCCACCGTCTCGGGCACGAACGTGAACGACGACGCGACGCTCGATGCGGAAGTCGCCACGGAGTTCGCCGTGCTGGTGCCCGTCAGCCCGCTGGCCGCGGGCACCTACACCGTGACGCTGCACGCGACGATCAGCGGCGGCCAGGCGTTGGCGCTGACGACGTGGTCGTTCACGGTCGCGGCGCCGTAGCCTCCGCCGCGTCGCGAACCGACGTCGCCGGCCCCTGCGCCACGGCGCCGATCAGGCGCCGCGTGTACTCCTCCTGCGGATGCGCGAGCAGCGTCTCGGTGCGCCGGTGTTCGACGACGCGGCCGTCCTTCATCACCATCACGTCGTCGGCCATGAAACGCACCACCGCGAGGTCGTGGCTGATGAAGATGTAGGCGAGGCCCAGCTCGTCCTGCAGGTCCTTCAGCAGGTTGAGCACCTGGGCCTGCACCGAGACGTCGAGTGCCGCGACGGCCTCGTCCAGCACCAGCACGTCGGGCGACAGCGTCAGGCTGCGCGCGATCGCGATGCGCTGGCGCTGGCCGCCGGAGAACTCGTGCGGGTACTTGTGCATCGCGTCGGCGTCCAGGCCCACGCGCACCAGCCAGTCGCGGGCCCTGCGCTCGCGCGCCGTCCCGTCGACGCCGATGTTGTGTATCGTCATCGGCTCGACCAGCGTCTGGCCGATCGTGAAACGCGGGTTGAGCGATTCGTACGGGTTCTGGAACACGATCTGGATGCGGCGCCGCATCGCGAGCCGGTCGGCCGGCGCCAGCGCGAGCAGGTCGTGCCCGTGGAACAGCACGCGGCCGGCCAGCGGGCCGCTGGCGGCGTCGTGCAGGCGCAGCAGCGTCAGGCCCATCGTCGTCTTGCCCGAGCCCGACTCGCCGACCACGCCCAGCGTGTGGCCGCGGCGCAGCGTGAAGCGCACGTCCTGCACCGCCCTGAACTCGATGCGTCCGAGCAGCCCGCTGCGCAGCCAGAAGCTCTTGGACAGGCCGTCGACCTGCAGCACCACCGGATCGTCGTCGTCGGCGCGGCGCGGGTTCAGGTCGACGTCGACGTCGACGCCGAGCACCGGCGTCGCGACTTCCGTCTCCGCGAGGACGTCGTCGATCACGGTGAGGCGGCGAGGGCGCTCGTCCAGCCGCGGACGGCAGGCCAGCAGCGCCCTCGTGTAGGCATCTTTCGGCGCGGCGAACAGCTCGCGCGCCGAGCCGCGTTCGCGCACCGTGCCCTGGCGCATCACGACGATCTGCTGCGCCACCTCGCCCACCACGGCCAGGTCGTGGCTGATGAACAGCATCGCCAGCCCGCGCTGCGCCTGCAGGCGCGCGAGCAGCTCGAGGATCTGGCGCTGGATCGTGGCGTCCAGCGCGGTGGTGGGCTCGTCGGCGATCAGCAGCTGCGGCTCGCAGGCGAGCGCCATCGCGATCATCACGCGCTGCTGCTGGCCGCCCGAGAGCTGGTGCGCATAGGTGTCGAGCCGGCGCTGCGGCTCGGGGATGCCCACCTCGGCGAGCAGCTCCTCGGCGCGCCTGCGGGCCGCGGTGCGGCTCATGAACAGGTGCTTGCGCAGCGGCTCGGCTATCTGCTCGCCGATCGTCAGCACCGGGTTGAGCGACGACATCGGATCCTGGAACACGCACGCGATCTCGTGCCCGCGCAGGCGCTGCATGTGCGCGCGCGGCGCCTGCAGCAGGTCGTCGCCGCGCCACAGCACGCGGCCCGAGCACTCGGCGTTGCGCGGCAGCAGCTGCACCAGCGCCATCGCCGTGACGCTCTTGCCCGAACCCGACTCGCCGACGATCGCGACCGTGGTGTTGGCCGGCACCTCGAAGCTGATGCCCTGCTCGCCGCGGCCGACGGCCTCGACGCGGTGCGCGCGGCCGTCGGCGTCGTGCAGGCGGAAGGCGACCTGCAGGTTCTCAACCTTCAGCAACGCAGTCAATGGAGCCCCTCCCGCGCCGGGTACGGCACTCCGTCCCCCGAGGGGACTGCGGGCCTTCTTGGGGCGGCCCGGCGCACGGCCCGCAAACGGCTCTCCGAAGGAGGTCTCATCGAAGTCCCCGCAGTCGAGGATCGAGCGCGTCGCGCCACGCATCGGCCATCAGCGAGAACGCGGTGACGAACAGCGCCATCGCGATCGTCGCGGCCGCCAGCTGCCACCAGTGGCCGAGGATGAGCTCGCTCTGCGACTCGGCCAGCATCGTGCCCCAGCTCACCTGGTTGGTGGCCACGCCCAGCCCGAGGTACGACAGGATCACCTCGGCCTTGATGAAGTTGACGACCAGCAGCGACATGCGCGCGAGGATCACGTGGCTCACGTTGGGCAGGATGTGGCGGAACATGCGCGCGCCCGCGCCCGCGCCGATCGCCTCCGCGGCGAGCACGTACTCGCGCCGCGCGTGCTTGATGAACTCGGCGCGCACCTGGCGGTACTGGCCGGTCCAGCCGGTCAGGCCCATGATCAGCACGAGCGTCGAGATGCCGCGCCCGAACACCGCGGCGAACGCGAAGAACAGCAGGATCTCGGGCACCGCGGTGAGCACGTTGTAGGCCCACTCGACGAGGTCGCCGACATGTCCGCCGAAGAAGCCCGCGAGCGCGCCGAGCGCCGCGCCGATCAGCGTGGCGACGATGGCCGCGAGCACGCCCACCGACACCGAGATCTGCGTGCCCTTGAGCGCCTTGGACAGCACGTCGCGCCCGAGCCGGTCGCCGCCGAACGGCAGCGTCGCGGCGATCGGCCGCACCTGCGCGTGGTACTGCGCGGCGCGCGCGTCCCACTCCGCGTAGCGCGGCGCGAGCGGATCGACGTCGGAGATGTCGACCTCGGCCGACGCCGCCGCGGCCGCCGGCAGCGCGACGCCGGGCGGTGGGGCCGCGGCCGGGCCGACGAACGACGGTCGCGCATCGGGCACGCCGACCTCGTCCTGCCAATGGCGCGCCACGAGCCCGCTGCCGGTGCACGCGATCAGCAGCGCGTAGGCGGCGACGATCGCCAGCGACACCATGCCCACGCCGTCGCGCCGGAAGCGCCGCCAGGCCGAGCGCCAGACGCCGTCGGCGCGGCGCATGGGCGCCATGTCGGCCAGCGCCGACACGAGCGACGTGGACGCGAAGTCGGGCATGTCGATGTCGCTCATCGACGAACCTCCGGCCTGCGGCCTGCGGTGCGAGCTCCCTTCGGAGCGGCCGGGCGTCCGCTCATCTCAGCATCACCCGCGGATCGACGGCGCGATACGACAGGTCGACGGCCAGGTTGGCGAGCATCGTCAGCATCGCCACGTAGATCGTCACCGCCTGGATCACCGGATAGTCGCTGCGGTTGACGGCCAGCAGCACCTCGCGGCCGATGCCGGGAATCGAGAAGTAGACCTCGATCAGGAACGACCCGATCAGGATGCCGGGCAGCGCGAGGCCGACGTTGGTCAGGATCGGGATCAGCGCGTTGCGCAGCACGTGTCGGAACAGCACGGCCGGCTCGGTCAGGCCCTTGGCGCGCGCGGTGCGCACGTAGTCGTGGCCCAGCTCGTCGAGGAAATAGCTGCGGTACAGGCGCGTCTGCGGCGACAGCCCGACCAGCACCGCGAGCAGCACCGGCAGCGGCGCGTAGACGACGAGGTTGGTCCACGTGCTGTCGCTCCAGCCCTGCACCGGGAACCACCCGAGCTGGAAGCCGAACACGTACTGGCCGACGATCACGTAGACCAGGAACGAGACCGACAGCGCCACCGTCGTGCCCACCATGATTGCGCGGTCGGTCAGGGAGCCGCGAACGTAGGCCAGGCCCAGCGCGATCGGGATCGCGATCAGCGTGTCGAGGATCAGGATCGGCAGGGTCACCGTGAGCGTGGCCGGCAGCCGGGTGGCCATCAGGTGCGCGATGGTCTCGTGGGTAGCCCAGCTGCGGCCCCAGTCGAAGGTGACGATGCCCTTGATGAACAGCCCCAGCTGCCACCACCACGGCTCGTCGAGGCCCAGCTGCTGGCGGATCTCGGCGATCTCGCGCGGCGTCGCGTCCAGGCTGGCGAGCGTCTGCGCCGGATCCATGCCGAACTTGCGGAACAGGAAGAAGACGAGCAGCACCACGCCCAGGAGCGTGGGGATCATCTGCCAGAGCCGGCGTAGAAGGTAGGCGAACATCTGTGGAGGAGGATCGCGGAAGTCGCGAGTTTAGGGGTTGTAGACTCCGCAGTCGCCTGGATCGAGTGTGTTTTCCTGGCGGCGTCAACTTCACCACAAGGCCTCGTGTCGCTCGTGCCCTCGTCGATCCGTCGTAGCTGGCCGCTCGCCGCGCTCGTCGCGTGCCTGGCCGTCGCGTCCGCCTCCGCGCAGGCGCCGGCGGCGCAGAAGGTGCTGCGCTACTCGATGGAGGTGGCCGAGACCGGGTTCGACCCGGCGCAGACCGCCGACGCCTACTCGCGCGAGATCATCGACAACATCATCGAGCCGCCGCTGCGCTACGACCTGCTCGCGCGCCCGGCCAAGCTGCGCGTGGCCACGGCGGCCGCGCTGCCGGAGATGTCGGCCGACTTCCGCGAGCTCACGCTGAAGATCCGCCCCGGCATCTTCTTCGCCGACGACCCGGCCTTCCACGGCCACGCGCGCGAGCTCACCGCCGCCGACTACGCCTATTCGCTCAAGCGCCACTTCGACCCGCGCCTGCACAGCGTGGCGTACGCCGACCTGGTCAACGACGACATCCTGGGCCTGCAGGCGCTGCGCGAGCGCGCGCAGAACCGCGACGCGCCGTTCGACTACGACGCGCCCGTCGAAGGCCTGCGCGTGGTCGACCGCTACACGCTGCGCATCCGCTTCGGCCATCCGAGCCCGCGCTTCCCGCTCAAGCTCGCCGAGTCGATCTACGCGGGCGCGATCGCGCGCGAGGTGGCCGAGACCTACGGCGACGCGATCATGGAGCACCCGGTGGGCACCGGCCCGTACCGGCTGGTGCAGTGGCGGCGCTCGTCGTTCATCGCGCTGGAGCGCAACCCGCGCTTTCGCGACGAGTTCTACGACGAGCAGCCCGCCGCCGACGACGCCGACGGCCAGGCCACCGCCGCGCGCCTGCACGGCCGGCGCGAGCCGATGATCGACCGCGTGGAGGTGTCCATCATCGAGGAGCCGCAACCCTCGTGGCTGGCCTACGTCGGCGGGGCGTTCGACTTCACGCTGGTGCCCTACGAATTCGCCCCCGACGCGGCGCCCGGCGGCCGCCTCGCGCCCAACCTCGCCAGGCGCGGCATGCGGCTGCACCTGGTGTCGCAGCCCGACGTGCTCTACACCTACTTCAACATGGACGACCCCGTCGTCGGCGGCTACACGCCCGAGCGCGTCGCGCTGCGGCGCGCGATCGCGCTCGGCTACGACAACGCCGAAGAGATCCGCCTGCTGCGCAAGCCGCTGGCCATTCCCGCGCAAGGCCTGGTCGCGCCGCTGGTGGCCGGCTACGACCCGTCCTACCGCAGCAACATGAACGACTACGACCCGATGCGCGCGCGGGCGCTGCTCGACCTGTATGGCTACGTCGACGTCAACGGCGACGGCTACCGCGAGCGCCCCAACGGCGGCGCGCTGGTGCTGCACATGGCCTCGACGCCCGACACCAGCGCGCGCCAGTTGAACGAGCTGTGGCAGAAGAAGATGGAGGCCATCGGCATCCGCGTCGTCTTCGAGCGCCGCCAGTGGCCCGAGCAGATGAAGCAGGCGCGCGCCGGCAAGCTGCAGATGTGGACGCTGGGCGCCTCGTCCGACGAGCCCGACCCCGAGGACCTGCTCGCGCTCGCCTACGGCCCGAGCAAGGGCGAGGGCAACTGGTCGCGCTTCGACCTGCCCGAGTACAACGCCGACTTCCGCCGCATCCACGAACTGCCCGACGGCCCCGAACGCACCGCCGCGATCGCGCAGGCGCAGAAGCTGCTGCTCGCCTACATGCCGCTGAAGACGCACCTGCATCGCGTGCGGCTGGTGCTGACGCAGCCTTGGCTGGAGGGCTATCCGGCCAATCCGTTCGTCAGCGGGTATTGGCGATTTCTGGACATCGACGCGGCGCGCAGGCCGGCGACGCAATGAATCCGGGTTCGGGGCTCGGGCGCCCCTGAGCGCGCGCTGCGAGCTGCTGAAGGGTCGGCTAGCGGTTGGCGGGCGGACGACACGGGCGACTTTCCCGATCCGTTGCCCGACGACAATACGCGGATGACCGAACTCGAACCGACCAGCCCCGGCCCGCTGGCCGCCGCCCACCGCTGGATCGCCGTCCTCGTGCTCGGCTTCGCGTCCGGCCTGCCGCTGGCGCTCACCGGGCTGGCGATGCAGGCCTGGCTCACGATGGACGGCCTGGACTTCGCGGCGATCGGCTTCCTCACGCTGATCGGCATCCCGTACACGTTCAAGTTCCTGTGGGCGCCGCTGATGGATCGCGTCGACCTGCCGCTGCTCGGACGTCGCCGCGGCTGGATCGTCTTCACGCAGGCGCTGCTGGCGGTGGCGCTGTTCACGCTGGCCGACATCTCGCCGCACTACGCGCTGCCGCTGTTCGCCGCACTCGGCGTGGGCGTGGCGTTCGTCAGCGCGTCGCAGGACATCGTGGTCGACGCCTACCGCGTCGACCTGCTGCCCGCGCGCGAGCGCGGCATCGGTGCGTCGCTGGCGGTGATGGGCTACCGCATCGCGATGATCCTGTCCGGCGGCGTGGCGCTGATCTGGACGGACGCGGTCGACGGCATCGGCATGACCTGGCCCGCCGTCTACCGCCTGATGGCCGCGATCATGGCGGCCCTCGCGGTGTTCTCGGCGATCGCCTTGCCGCGCCTGGCGCAGCCGCCCGCGCGCGTGCGTGACGCGTCGCGCGGGCCGATCCGCCAGGACCTGATCGGCTTTCTCGCGGTGCTGGTCGCGGTGGGCGTTGGCGTCTGGCTGACGCAGCGCTTCGGCGGACCGATCGCCGGCTGGCTGCTGTCGCCGTGGTTCGGCCACGACGTCGCCAAGGGCTCGCTGCAGGCCAAGTGGATCGACCTGCTCGCGTTGCTGCTCGGTCTGGCGGTGACGCTGCCGCTGGCCGGCTTCGCGGCCCGGCGCGCGCGCTTCCGGACGCTGCTCGCCGGCCTCGACTCGTACTTCAGCCAGCCACGCGCGTGGAGCTTTCTCGGCTTCATCGTGTTCTACAAGCTGACCGACGCGTTCCAGCTGTCGCTGCTGACGCCGTTCCTGCTCAAGGGCATGGCGTTCGGGCCGGCGGAGGTCGGCGTCGTCAACAAGCTGATCGGCCTGCTGCTGACGGTGTTCGGCGCGCTGGTCGGCGGCCTGGTGATGCTGCGGCTGCGGCTCGTGTGGTCGCTGCTGCTGTTCGGCCTCCTGCAGATGTCCAGCAGCCTCGCGTTCTGGTGGCTCGCGGTGCATGGCAAGGGCCAGCTGCCGGGCCTGACGATCCCCGCGTTCGACTTCGGCTTCGTCAAGCTGCTGCACCCGACGCTGGTCGACGGCGGCCTGCTGATGGCGGTGGCCAGCGAGAACCTGGCCAGCGGCATGGGCACCGCGGCCTTTCTCGCGTTCCTCATGAGCCTGACCAACCAGCGTTTCAGCGCCACGCAGTTCGCGCTGCTGTCGGCGTTCCAGTCGGTCGGCCGCGTGTGGATCGGGCCGCTGGCCGGCGTGCTTGCAGAGGCGATCGGCTGGCCCGCGTTCTTCCTGGTCGCGATCGCGATGGGCGTGCCGTCGCTGGTCTGGCTCAAGGCCTTGTGGAAGCCGATCGACGCGCTGGACGTGCGCGACGGAACCCCTTGATTCGCGGACGATCGCAATCACCTGCAGCTTTCATCGCCTGTCGAACCACCCTTGAACTCCTTGCCGTCCGATTCCCCCGCCGATCCGGCGCGCCGGCGCGTGCTGAAGACGGCCGCCGCCGGCGCGCTGCTGGCGCTGCCTGCCACGGCCGCCCTGGCCCAGCGCGAGGGCGTGCAGGTCGGCCCGCGCTCGCAGTTCGAGTCGCTGGTGCCCGCGGCGCAGATCGAGGCCGAGGCCGCGCGCGGCTACAACGACATGCTGGCGCAGGCGCGCGCCGAACACCGCCTGGCCACGCCCGAGAACGTGCAGCTGCGGCGGCTGGTGATGATCTCCACGCGCCTGCGGCCGTTCGCCGGCATGTGGAACGAACGCGCGATCGGCTGGCAGTGGGAGGTCAACCTGATCAACTCGCCGCAGGTCAACGCGTTCTGCATGCCGGGCGGCAAGATCGCGTTCTACTGGGGCATCCTGTCCAAGCTGCAGCTGTCCGACGACGAGGTCGCGATGGTGATGGGCCACGAGATGACCCACGCGCTGCGCGAGCACGGGCGCGCGCAGATCGGCAAGCAGGTGGCCACGCAGAGCACGATCGCGCTGCTGGCGGGCCTGTTCGGGTGGAGCAACTCGAGCCGCCAGATGGCCGGCATGGGCGGGCGCCTGCTGTCGCTCAAATACAGCCGTGACGACGAGACCGAGGCCGACCTGATCGGCCTGGAACTCGCCGCGCGCGCCGGCTACCAGCCGCAGGCGGCGATCTCGCTGTGGCGAAAGATGGAGGCGGCCAGCCGCGGCGCGCCGCCGGCGTTCCTGTCGGACCATCCGTCGAACCCGGATCGGCTGCGGGTGATCGCGGCCAACATCCCGCGCGTGCAGGGGTTGTACGCGCGCGCACCGAAGCCGGACGTGCGTTTCGGGCCGCCGCTGGCCGGCTGAATTTCCGGCAAGGACGGACAGTCCCGGCGGTACCCGCCGGCGCTCGCCGGTCTCGGCCGCGAGGCACTCCGGCGGTGCGTTCGCGCCGCCCCATGCGGCTTTGCCGCTCGACCTTAGGGGGACGTGCCGGGGGGAGGTATGTGCGTTGCCCCTGTCGGGCGTGACCTGGGTGCTCCTGGCGCTCGTGGGTCCGATAAATCCTGTCGCATGGGGCGGCGGACCAAACTTTTCGGAGTACCAGCAATGACTTCCCAACATGATCAAACCGGTCGTCACGACCAGCAGAACCAGGCTGGCACGCAAGGCCAGCAAGGCGGCCAGCCCAGCGGCGGCCGCGGCTTCGCCGGCATGGATCGCGAGCGCCAGCGCGAGATCGCCAGCCAGGGCGGCCGTGCGGCACACGCCAGCGGCAATGCGCACCAGTTCACGTCGGAAGAAGCCCGCGCTGCCGGCTCCAAGCGCCACGCCAACAACGCGTCGCGCAACGCCGCGGCCAACCCCGCCGCTCCCAAGGGCGATTCGTCCCTGAGCTGAGCCTGGCGACGGCCCGCGTGCAGGCGGGCCGCCGACCTGGTTTGCTGCAAACGCTACCGCAAAGCGTGGGCCTCGCTCGCGCTTTGTCGTTTCCGGAGCCGGGTTGGCGCGCGTCGTCCTGTGAAGATTCGTAACGTTCCATGCCTCGCCTTGGGGCATGCGATTGACGGGACGCGGTAACCCGCCATGCTTATGATCGCGCGATGCACATCGCCCTGATCGCGCACGACGCCAAGAAAGACCTGATGGTCACGCTGGCGCGAGACTTCGCGCCCTTTCTTTCACGCTGCCACGTGATGGCCACCGGCACCACCGGCTCGCGCCTGATCGCCGAGGCCGGCCTCGAGGTCGAACGTCTCCTGAGCGGCCCGCTGGGCGGCGACCTGCAGATCGGCGCGCGCCTGGCCGAAGGCCTCGTCGACGCGGTGATCTTCCTGCGCGACCCGATGACGCCGCAGCCGCATGAGCCGGACATCAACGCCCTGGTGCGCGCCTGCGACGTCCACGACGTGGTCTGCGCCACCAACGAGTCCAGCGCGCGCCATGTGATGAAGGCGCTGGCCGAGGAACTCGACGCGCAGCTCGCGCGGGAGTCCGGTCAGACGCGGTAGCCGAGGCCGATCGTCAGCGGCGGAGGGCTCGCGACGATGCGCCACAATCGTCGCACGACCCCGCGAAGGCGGCGGGTCAGACCGGCCCGACTGCGCACGTTGCGAAAGGAATCGATGTCCACGATCCAGTCCGTCCTGCGGGACACCCGGCACGTCGCCGCCCTCGCCCTGCTGGCCGCGGTCGCGGCCTGCGGAGGCAGTGGCGGCGCCGACAGCGGCGGCCCACCGACCAGCCAGTACCTCGACTCGAACACCTATTCGGGCGCGGCGACGGCGTCGCTCGCCTCGCCCAACGAGACCACCGCCACGTCCCACGCCTCGTTGACGCTCAACGGCACGGCCATCGCCTACACCGCGACCGTGGGCCACCTGTCGGCGCTGGATTCGACCCAGTCGCCCGAGGCCTCGATCTTCTACGTCGCCTACACCGCCGACGGCGCCGCGGCGGCCACGCGGCCCGTCACGTTCTTCTTCAACGGCGGTCCGGGCTCGGCCACCGCGTACCTGCACCTGGGCTCGTTCGCGCCCAAGCGCCTGGTCACCGGCATCCCGGCCACCACGCAGACGGTGCCGTTCCCCTACGTCGACAACTCGGACAGCCTGATCGACACGTCCGACCTGGTGTTCGTCGATGCCGTCGGCACCGGGCTGTCGGAGGCGATCGCGCCGCACACCAACCAGACCTACTGGGGCGTCGACGTCGACGCCGCCGTGCTGCGCGACTTCGTCCAGCGCTGGCTCGCGGTCAACGGCCGCACCGCCTCGCCGCTGTTCCTCTACGGCGAGTCCTACGGCACCGCGCGCGTGCCGGTGCTCACGCGCCTGCTCGAGACCGCCGGCCAGCGCGTCAACGGCGTCGTGGAGCTGTCGTCCATCCTCGACTACAACAGCAACTGCTCGGTCGAGGGCGGCAAGCCCACGATCAACTGCGCCGGCTTCCTTCCCAGCTACGCGGCGGTCGGCGAGTACTACCACCTCGCGACCGGCGCGACGTCCGACCTGGACGCCGACCTCGCCAGCGTGCGCAGCTACGCCGACTCCACCTACGAGCCCGACGCCGCCACCTGGCTCGCGAGCGGCACGCTGCCGGCCGCCGGCCACGTCGCGGCGCTCGTTGCCTTCACCGGCCTGCCCACGGCGATCTGGGACGAGCAGTTCGACATGGACTACGACACCTTCCGCCACAACCTGATCGCCGGCACCACGCTGGGCGTCTACGACGGCCGCATGTCGGCGACGGTGGGCTCCGCGCTGGACGCCGACGACGACCCCTCGAACACCTTCGTCGACCCCGGCTTCGTGGCCGAGATCAAGGCCTTGCTGCCCGCCCTCGGGTACACGAACCCGTCGACCTACATCCTGACGAACAACGCCACGATCGCCGACTGGACCTTCACGCACGGCGGCCGCGCGCTGCCCGACGTCGTGCCCGACCTGAGCGCGGCGTTCAGCCTCGATCCGTCGCTGAAGGTGCTGTTCCTCGGCGGCGACCACGACCTGATCACGCCGTTCCACCAGACCGAGCTCGACGTCGCGCGCCTGGGCACCGGCGCACCGGTGGCGCTGTACTTCCATCCGGGCGGCCACATGACCTACCTCGACGACGGCTCTCGGCCGTTGATGAAGGCCGAGCTGGCCGCGTTCTACGCCTCGGCGACGGGAGCCCCATGATGCGCAACGTCCTCGTTCTCTCCGCGCTGGTCGCCGCCGCGGCGGCCCAGGCCACGCCGTTCCTCGACCCCGGCAAGCCGCCGGCGGCCGCGCAGCAGGCGGCGCAGGCCGAGAGCCGCACGCGTCCGGCCTCGGTCGGCGCGACGCTGGATTCCGACGCCATGGCCCACCTGCGCGCCAGCTTCGACGCCGCCGACACCGCGCACCGCGGCAGCCTGTCGCGCGAGGAGGCGCAGGCCGGCGGCTTCGGCTGGATCGCCAACCACTTCGACGCGATCGACACCCGGCACACGGGCCGCGTGAGCTTCGACGACGTCAAGCGCTACCTGGGTTCGCCCAGCGCGGGCGCCGCGACGAAGTAGCCGCCTTCAGTCGACCGCGACAGCGTGCGCGACCTCCGCGCTGCGCGCCGCCATCCACGGCAGCACCTCGTGCGCGCGCATCGGCCTGGCGAACAGGTAGCCCTGCAGCTCGTCGCAGTCCAGGCCGATGAGCACGTCGCGCTGGCCGGCCGTCTCCACGCCCTCGGCGACGACGCCCAGCCCGAGGTCGTGCGCGAGGTGGACGACCGCGCTGACGATCGCGCGCGCATCGCTGCTGGTCTCGAGATCCATGACGAAGCTGCGGTCGATCTTGAGCTGGCGCGCCGGCAGGCGGCGCAGGTAGCTGAGGCTCGAATAGCCGGTGCCGAAGTCGTCGATCGACAGCAGCACGCCGATGTGCGCGAGGCCGCTGAACGCCGCCTGCGTGGCCTTGACGTCGCCCATCGCCACCGACTCGGTGATCTCGCACAGCAGCTGGTCGGCGTCGATGTTGTGGCGCCGCAGCGCCTGCTCGATGCGCTCGACGAGGTCGTTCTCGCGCAGCTGGTGCACCGACAGGTTGATCGCCACGTTCATGCGCACGCCGTCCGCGGCCCAGGCCTCGACCTGGCGGCAGGCCTCGTCGATCACCCAGTTGCCCAGCTTGCCGATCAGCCCGAAGCGCTCCGCGATCGGGATGAAGACGACCGGGCTGACGAAGCCGTGCTCGGGATGGATCCAGCGCAGCAGCGCCTCGACGCCGTGGGTCTCGCCGGTGCGGCCGTCGACCTTGGGCTGGTAGTGCAGCTGCAGCTGGCCTTGCTCGATGGCGAAGCGCAGGTCGTTCTGCAGGCCCAGCATCTCGGGCCGCGGGCCTTCGAGGCGCTCCTCGAAATGCGCCCAGGTGTTGCCGCCGGCGCGCTTGGCCTCGCCCATCGCCGCGTCGGCGTGCGCGACCAGGCGCTCGCGCGGGCCGTGTTCCGGATAGGTCGCGATGCCCACCGAGCACGAGATCTGGATCGCGCGGCCCGACGACGGGATCGGCTGGCCGATCGCCTCGACGATGCGGCGTGCCGCGATCACCGGGTCGACCAGCGCCGTCTCGCATTCCATCAGCATCACGAACTCGTCGCCGCCCAGGCGCGCGACCGTGTCGCCCGCGCGCACGCTGGCGCGCAGGCGCGTCGCCACTTCCTTCAGCACGAGATCGCCCGTCGCGTGGCCCAGCGCGTCGTTGACCGGCTTGAAGCCGTCGAGGTCGATGAACAGCACGACGACCTTGGCGCCCTCGCGGCCGTCGGACACCGACGCGGCCAGGCGCTTCAGCGCCTTGGACAGCAGCTTCTCGAACAGCAGCCGGTTCGGCAGGCCGGTGAGCGTGTCGCGCAACGCGCGCTGGCGCAGCCGCTCGTTGGCGCTGCGCAGCCGCGCGTCGAGGCCCGAGGTGCGTGCGCGCATGCGGGTGTCGAGCTGGCCGACGAGCAGCGCCGCGCCGACCAGGGCGACGGCGCCGGCGATCAACAGCGTGCCGAGATTGCGTCCGGACAGCCCGGCCTCGCTGAGGCAGAACGAGTTGCCCGCGAAGCGCGCGGCCGCGATGCCCGCGCAGTGCATCGCGCAGATCAGCCCGCCCGTCACGACCGCGCTGGCGAGGCGGAAGCCCTGGCCGCGGCGCGTGCGCACGAGCAGCAAGGCCTCCAGCACGGTGGCCGACGCGCAGACCGCGATGACCAGCATGCCGATCACGATCTGCCAGTCCCACGTGATGGCCGGTGACATTTCCAGCGCGGCCACGCCGAGGAAATGCATCGCGGCGAAGCCGGCGCCGACGACCAGCGCGCCGGCCCACAGGCGCGGCCAGGCGAGCTTGTCGCGGCTGCCGACGTACAGCGCGGTGGCCGACGCGACGACGGCCGCGAGCCACGACAGCGCCGTCAGCCCGACGCCGTAGCCGATCGGAAAAGGCAGGGTCAGCGCCAGCAGCGCGGTGAAGTTGGCGGCCCACAAGCCGCTGCCCATCGCCAGCGACCCGACGATCCACCAGCGGACGGCCAGCGGCTTGTCGGCGCCGCGCAGCCGCGGACTCGCGTCGAGCGCGGCATGGCAGGCGACCGTCGCGATCAGCAGCGAGCAGGCAACCAGTAGCGCGTCGTGGGAGGTGGGCAGGTTGGGCAAGGCGGGCGTCTCCGGGACCCTGGCGCAACCTGGTGCTCACGGATCCCAGGGAACGATTTCGGCCGCCGCCGGCCAAACCTGATGCCTGTTACGAACGCACGGTCATGTAGCCCCTGCCCACCCTGCCACTCGCGACACGCTCGCGGGGAACGCCAGGAGCGCAGCGCCAGGCCGACAGCGCCGCAGGCAAACGACACGGCGGCCCGATGCCTCAGCCGCGATAGAAGTACGGATCCAGCACACTCACCGCCGTGATCGTATCGATCGGCAGGTTGTTGCTGCGCGCCGTCTCGCGGATCGCTTCGGGGCTCGGCGCGTCGTAGATGCAGAAGGTCTTCTTCAGGTCTTCCGTCACGTAGGAGTGGACCCACGTGACACCGCTCTTGGCGTTGGTGCCGACGACGCTCATGCAGACGTCCGCGCCCTGCGCGTTGACGGGAATGTGCAGGCCTTCCGGGAAGGTGCGTTCGACGAGGAAGCGGGGCATGGCGGACTCCTTGGTGATGTTTGCGGCCGGTGTTGACCGTGGAATCGAGACTACGCCGACGCCCTCGACGCAGCAACGGCGAGCCTGCCCAGATTGCGCGCTGCGGCTACCTATTCTGGGGGGCGATGCCCGCGCGCGCCGCGGCGGCGATGGCCTCGGCGCGCGTATCGACCCCTAATTTGGCGAAGGACGCCGCGACGTGGTGGTCGACCGTGCGCACCGGGCGGCACAGGCGTTCGGCGATCTCGGAGTTGCGCAGGCCGGCGCACAGCAGCTCGAGCACCTCGCGCTCGGTGAGCTGGTGCGAGTTGGTCTGCGTCGAGGCGCGCGCGCCGCGCGGAATGCCGCGCACGCCGGCGGCGCGCAGCGATTTGCGCAGTTGGTCGGCGGCCGCCAGCGCACCCAGCTCGTCGAGCGTCGACAGTGCCGCGAAGCGCGCCGCCTCGTCGCACCGGCCAGCGCGAGCGCCTGTTCGAATGGCGCGCCGATCGCGGCCCAGGCGTCGGCGGCCTGCTTCCACTGGCCGCGCATCAGCAGCGCGTGCGGTTCGGCGCAGACGGCGGGCACGGCTACCGGCGCGCCCGCGCGGCGCAGCCACTGCGCCAACTCGCCGGCGAACCACGGATGGCGGTGCGCCTCGGCCATCGACAGCGCGGAGCGCGCCTCGGCGACCACCCCTGCCAGGTCGCCGCGCAGCCACGCGGCCTCCGCACGCGCGCAACGCACGGGCGCGACGCGTTGCAGCGTGCCGCTTGCCGCTTGCCAGCGCTTGCTGCTCCAGCGCGATGGCCTTGCCGGCCCACTCGACCGCGGCCTCGCAATCGCGATTGAGCATGCGACGCGCGAGCACCTCGATGTTCTCGAACGGGATCGCGGCGGCGTGATCGAGGATGAGTCGCTCCAGGCACTCGCGCGTGGGCGCCGGCGTGTCCGCGAAGCCGATGCGCCGGAAATAGGCGGCCAGGTCGAGCTCGCGCACATCGAGCGGGGCGACGCCGCTCATGTCGATTCGATCAGCCAGCCGTGCGCCGGCAGGCTGCGTTCGGCCGTGCCGAGGCGCAGCTTCTGTTCCGAGGTGCTCACGTTGACGACGACGGCGACGCTGTCCGCGCCGAGCGCACGCTTGAACGCGAACAGCCGCTCGTTGCCGCCGTCGAGCAGCGTCAGCGCGCCACCGTACTGGCCGTTGGCGAGCGCCGGATGCGCGTGCTTCAGCGCGAGCAGCCGCGTGTAGAACGGCTGCAGCTCGCGCGTCTTCCACGCGATCGGATCCTTCTCGAAGAACTCCAGCCGCTTCGTCAGTCGCGACTCCTGGCCGCCGTAGATCAGCGGCATGCCGGGCAGCGTGAACGTGAGCACGGCCAGCGGCAGGTAGTTGTCGCCATACAGCTCGGCGTCGGTGCCGTTCCACGAATTGAAGTCGTGGTTGGCCGTGAAGCGCATGCGGTAGGCCGACGGCGGAAAGCCGTGCGGCTCCTTCGCGACCCAGTCGCGCAGCTCCGGCGCACCGGCCTTGCCCTGGCCGACCTCGTGGAACAGCCGTGCCAGATCCCAGCTGTAGGTCATGTCGAACGCGCTGCGATGCAGGTCGATGGCGTCGGACTCGGCAAGCATGAACATCGGCTTGACCGCATCGAGCTCGCGCCGCGCGCGCTCCCAGAACGGGGTCGGCACCGAGCTCGCGACGTCGCAGCGGAAGCCGTCGAGGTCGGCCTCGCGAACCCAGAACTGCATCGCCGCGATCATCGCGTCGCGCAGCGCGGGCTGCTCGTAGCTCAGGCCGGTGACGTCCGACCAGTGCTCTTCGTTCGGCGTGCCCGCGTTGAACGTCACCGGAAAGATCTTGCCGCGCGCATCGAGCTTGTACCAGTCCTCGTGCTCGCGCGTCCACGGATGGTCGAACGCGGTGTGGTTGGCGACCCAGTCGAGGATCACCTTCATGCCTTGCGCGTGCGCCGCCTGCACGAACGCGCGCGCGTCGGCCAGCGTGCCGAACTCCGGGTTCACCGCGGTGTAGTCGCGGATCGAGTAGTAGCTGCCCAGCGTGCCCTTGCGATTCTTCTGGCCGATGGGCTGGATCGGCATCAGCCAGAGGATGTCCACGCCCATGCGTTCAAGCCGCGGCAGGTCGGCCGTCGCCGCCTTCAGCGTGCCCTCGGCCGTGAACTGGCGCACGTTGATCTCGTAGATCGCGGCCTGGCGCGACCAGGGCACGTGCGGCATGTCGGACGGCGCGGAATCGGCGTTGGCGGTGCTCATGGCAAGGGTCGACGAGCTGGCGATCAGCGAGAGGAACTGGCGACGAAGCAGGGACATCGAGCCTCCTGGGCCGGCCCAGTTTAGTCCGGGCGCGGCGTGACGGGCTGGGCTTCGATCAGCGTCACGACGAGCCGCACCAGCGCGTCCTCGATCGCCTGGCGCTGCGCCGCGTCGACCTGCGCGGGCGCGGCCAGCAGCGCGCGGATCACGCCGCCCACCGAATGCGTCAGCACGAACGCGTCGGCGCGTGACAGGCTGCGCGCGCGCTGGTCGAACGCGACGAGCCCGCCCTCGCTCATCATGCGCACGATGGCCTCGCGCATGCCGGGCAGCGGCGTCGAGCCGCTGCGTGCGAGCAGGTGTTCGACCAGCAGCCGGTGGACGCCGGTGCGGCCGCCGTAGGCGTGCAGCGCGGCGCGCACGATCGCGCGCACGCGGCCCCCGGGCTCGTCCGGCGCGGGGCCGGTCAGCGCGGCCAGGATGCTGTCCGTCAATGCCTGGACCTCGCGTTCGGCGAGGGCGTCGACCAGCTCGGACTTGTCGTTGAAGTACTGGTAGACAGTGCCGATGCTGATGCCCGCGACCTCGGCGACGCGGTTGGTGGTGAGGCCGGCCAGGCCCTGCTTGTCCAGGATGCGCGTGGCGGCCTCCAACATGAGCCCCACCTTCTCCAGCGCCCGATCCTGCTGCGGCTGCCTGCGCACAACTTGTTGATTCTTCGATGGTTTTCCTGTCATCGGAATGCGAGCGGAACGTGAGTTTGAAAACATGAGCTTCACTCATATGATTTCACTACTGACTCGTTGTTGCAAGAGGAAGCCATGCAAACCACTGCCGTCTCCAAGCCCGCCCAACGCCTTGCCGCGAAGTACCGCTTCGACGACGAGGACATGGATCTGTTCTTCGTCGCCGCGCTCGGCTGGGGCCCTGCCGGCGGCCTCGACGTCGGCCAGGCCTTCCATGTCGCCTCGCAGATCGTCGACGGCGACGGCGACTCGTGGGTGCGTGCGTTCACCGAGCAGGGCGAGCTGCTGGATGCCCGCGCCGACGACTGGCTCGCGCGCGGCGCGCGCCGCAACGCCGGCGAGACGCGCCTGCAGGCCTTCGCGGCCTTCCGCTCGGCCTGGCAGTTCGCCAGCCCCGGCCCGGCCTTCGCCGCCCCGTATGCGCGCCATCAACGCGCCTTCGTGCAGGCGCTCGACGAGCTCGACGTGCCCGCCACGTTCTTCCAGGTGCCGTGGCAAGGCCACGCGCTGCCCGGCGTGTTCCTGCAGCACGCCGACGCCGATGCGCCGGTGGTGCTGGTGATCGGCGGCGCCGACACCTGCTTCGAGGATCTGTTCCTCACCGTCGGCCGCAGCCTGCTCGATCGCGGCTACTCGGTCGCGCTGGCCGACCTGCCGGGCCAGGGCATCACGGCCGCCGCGGGCCTGCACTGGCCGGTCGAGGCCGAGCAGCCGATCGCCGCCATCACCGATCGGCTGGTGGATCGCTTCGGCGCACGGCCGGACCGCCTGGCGCTGCTGGGCCTGAGCCTCGGCGGCTACTTCGTGACGCGCGCCGCGGGGCACGACGACCGCTTCGCGACCGTGATGGCCAGCACGCCGTTTCCGAATCCGGCCGACCTGTTCGCGCAATCGGTGCGCGCCGGCCAGGCCGCGGCGGCCGCCGGTGCCGTGGCGACGCCGGCGGCGATCCGCAGCCGCGACATGAGCTTCTGGAAGTCCGGGGCGACGAGTCCGCAGGACTTCGTCGCGCGCACCGCCGGCATGCGGTCCGATCCGTCGCGCGTGAGCGTGCCCTTCCTGTCGGTGCTGGGCGGCGGCGACTCGCCGGTGTTCGCGCAGCAGGCGCACGCGTGGCACGAGGCGATCGCGTCGACGCGCAAGCGCTTCGTCGAGCTCGACGCCGCCAGCGGCGCCGACGGCCACGTGCAGGTCAACAACCGCCGCCGCCTCGCGCAGGAATGCGCGGCGTGGATGGACGAGATCTTCGCCGGGAGCCGCTGATCATGGGACTGCTGCTTGCCTTCTCGCCGTTCCTCGCGTTCCTGGTCGGCGAACGTCACTTCGGGATCGTGCCCGCGCTGATCGCCGGCGCCGCGGTGGCCGTCGCGCTGGTCGTGCGCGAGCGCCTGCGCGGCGCGCGCGAGACGCGCGTGCTCGAAGTGGGCACGGCCGTGCTGTTCGGCGCGCTCGCTGCCTGCGCCGCGTTCATGACGGACGTCACGTGGTCGGTCGGCCTCGTGCGGCTGATCGTCGACCTCGGCCTGATGCTGCTGGTGCTGGCCGGCATCGCGCTGGCCAAGCCGTTCACGCTCGCGTTCGCGCGCGGCAAGGTAAGCGCGGAGCGCGCCGCGTCGCCCGCGTTCCTGCAGACCCATCGCCTGATCGCCGCGGCCTGGGCAGGCGCGTTCGGCGTGCTGGCGATCGCGGACATCGTGCTGATGCTGAGGCCGGACTGGCCTCTGGCCGTGCCCATCGCGATCGGCGGCGCGGGGCTGCTCGCCGCTTTGGCGTTCACGCGCTGGCTGCCTTCGCGCGTTCGCTGAGGCGCTCAACGTCGCGGCGTGCGGCGCTTCGCGGCCGGCGCCGCGAACATCGTCATGCGCTGCAGGATCCAGGCGAGCAGCTCGGCCGGCGCCGTCGCCAGCGGGCGTCCCGCGCGCACCAGCACGCGGGCGTGGACGCCGCGGAACAAGGCGTGGGCGATCGGCACGATCGCGAGCTCGCCGGCCGCCACCTCGCGCTGCGCCGCGAACTCGCCGACCAGCGCGACGAAGCCGCCCGTCGCGGCGATGCGCTTGAGGGCGCTCAGCGAGTTGGTGGTGAGCGCGGCTCGGATCTCGACGTTCTCGGCGTGCGCCAGCACGTCCACCGCCTGGCCGATGCCGAACGAGCCCGGCATCAGCGCCAGCGGATATGCGAGCAGGTCCGCGATGCGCGCCGGGCCGCCGCGCAACACGAGCGGGTGATCGGGCCGGGCGACCAGCACGACGGGTTGGCGGCAGCTCGCGCGAGGGTCGATGGCGGCGTGCGGCGGCGGGTTGTACGCGAGCCCGATGTGCGCGTGGCCTTCGGCGACCTGCTGCACCAGCGCGTCGGCCGACAGGGTGTCGATGGCGATCTCCAGGCCGGGATGGCGCGCACAGAAGTCCGCCAGCACCTGGTCGATCAGCACGTCGACGAAGCCCTCGCTGATCGCGACGCGCACGTGGCCGGACTGGAGCCCGCGCAGCGCCTGCAGCCGGTCCTCGAGATGCTCCTGGTGCGATCGATAGCCGCGCCAGAACTCCAGCAGGTGCGTCGCGGCCTCGGTCGGCCGGACGCCGCGCGCCTCGCGCTCGAACAGGCGCGTGTCCAGTTCCTCCTCCAGCAGCCGGATCTGCCGCGTGACGACGGACGGCGCCGTGTTGAGCGCGTCGGCCGCGCCGCGGATGGTGCCGTGGGCGAGCACCTCGCGGAAGTAGCGCAGGCGTTGCTGGTTGATCTCGCGCATGCTGGACCTCGTCGGATTTGACGTTGCTCGCAGGGCAACGAAGTGTGATCTTAGTTGCTCTTGTTCGATTGGCTCGCGCGACGCAACATGCGGCCATCGCTTCAAGGAGTTCCGCCATGACCACGCCGTCCCTGCCTTCGCGCCGCCTGTTCCTCGGCACCGCCGCCCTCGGCCTCGGCGCCGCGGCGCAGCTCGTGCTGCCCGCCGCCGCGCTGGCGCAGTCCGCACCGGCGAGCGGGGCGCTCGCGAGCTTCGGCCCGCTGCGCCAGGTCGACGCGGGGCTGCTGAACGTCGGCTACGCCGACCTTGGCCCGGCGGACGGCCGCGTCGTGATCCTGCTGCACGGCTGGCCCTACGACATCCACAGCTTCGTCGACGTCGCGCCGCGCCTGGTCGCCGCGGGCTACCGCGTCATCGTGCCGCACCTGCGCGGGCACGGCAGCACGCGCTTCCTGTCCAGCGCCACGATGCGCAACGGCCAGCAGGCGGCGGTGGCGCTGGACATCGTCGCGCTGATGGATGCGCTGAAGATCCGCAGCGCGATCTTCGGCGCGTTCGACTGGGGCGCGCGCACCGCCGACATCATCGCGGCGATGTTCCCCGAACGCTGCACCGGGCTGGTCTCGGTGAGCGGCTACCTGATCAACAACCGCGAGGCGATCAAGGCGCCGCTGCCGCCCGCGGCCGAATACGCCTGGTGGTACCAGTTTTACTTCGCGACCGAGCACGGCCGCGCCGGCTACGAGAAGAACCGGCACGACTTCAACAAGCTGATCTGGAAGACGGCCTCGCCGAAGTGGGCCTTCAGCGATGCGGAGTTCGACCGCAGCGCGGCGTCGTTCGACAACCCCGACCACGTCGACGTCGTCATCCACAACTACCGCTGGCGCCAGAGCCTGGCCGAGGGCGAGGCGCGCTACGACGACCTCGAGCACCGTCTCGCGGCAGGCCCGGCCATCGCCGTGCCGACGATCGTGCTCGAAGGCGACGCCAACGGCGCGCCGCACGCCGCTGGCGACGCGGCCTTCCGCGCGAAGTTCACCGGGCCGTACAACTACCGCGTCGTCACCGGCGGCATCGGCCACAACCTGCCGCAGGAGGCGCCGCGCGAGTTCGCGCAGGCTGTGCTGGACGTGGCGACGCTCCGCGCGTGAGAGCGCACACTGGAGGCCACCGACGCGACGGAGGACTCCCATGCACGACGACGACATCCGAGCCGCCCTGCAGCGACACTGGGCCGCTTCCGACGCCAACGACTTCGAGGCGGAGCACCGGATCTACGACGAGCGCGCGGTGCTCGAGTACCCGCAGTCGGGCGAACGGATCCGCGGCCGGCACGACATCCAGGCCTCGCGCATGGCGCAGCCGGACGCGAAGCGCTTCGCCCTGCGGCGCCTGCTCGGCGCGGGCGGCCTGTGGATCAGCGAACTCGTCGTCGGCTACGGCGATCGTCCCTTCCGCGTCGTCAGCATCATGGAGTTCGACGGCGACAAGGTGATCCGCGAGACGCAGTACTTCGCCGAACCGTTCGAGCCGGGCCCCTCGCGCGCGCAGTGGGTCGAACCGATGACGTGAAGCGCGCGACGCTCAACCCTGACGCGTCTTCGCATCGAAGGCCTGGCGCGCCTTCTCCACCGCCTTCAGGTTGTCCGAGGCCCAGACCCACACGCCGCAGAAGGCGCCGCCGAGCGTCAGGCCCAACGGCGTCAGCTCGTACTCGACCCGTGGCGGAACCTCCGCGAAGACGGTGCGCGTGACCAGGCCGTCGCGTTCCATCTGGCGCACGGTCTGCGTCAACATCTTCTGGCTGATGCCCGTCACCTTCTCGGCGAGGCGGCTGAAGCGTAGCGGGGCGTGCTCGGTCAGCACCTCGAGGATCAGCATCGTCCACTTGTCGGCGACGCGGTCGATGAGGTCGTGCACGAGCGCGGCGAGGCGCGGATCGAGCGGAGCGTCAGGCCGCTTGATGGCGTACGACCGGGCGCGCGCGATCTCCGCCGCGGTGAATCTTGGCTTGATGGACGGGGGACGGGACGCCACGGCTGCTCTCCTTCAGGTAAGTACGGCACTTTTGCGTGCCTACTTTCCATTGGAGAGTAGGAGATCTACGATGGCTTCGTCAAGCAACGAAGGCGGAAATCCCATGCAACTGCGACAGCGCACCATCCTCATCACCGGCGGCACCGACGGCATCGGCTTCGAGCTGGCCCGGCTGCTTCTCGAGCGCGGCAACACGGTGATCGTCACCGGCCGCGATCCGCAACGGCTGGCCGAGGCCCGCCGGCGCCTGCCGCAGGTCCACGCCATCGCCAGCGACGTGGCCGACGCCGCGGCCATCGAGGCGCTGCATGCCGACGTGACGGCGCGCTTTCCGGACCTGAGCGTGATCGTCAACAACGCCGGCATCATGCGAAACCTGCAGGTGACGGGTTCGCGCTCGCTCGGCGACATCACGCGCGAGCTCGACGTGAACCTGCGCGGCCCGATCCAGATGGTGCAGCAGTTCCTGCCTCATCTGCGAGCGCGAGGGCAGGCTGCCATCGTCAACGTCAGCTCGGGACTCGCGTTCATCCCGCTCGCGATCTCGCCGGTCTACAGCGCGTCGAAGGCGGCGCTGCATGCCTACACGCGCGCGTTGCGGGTGCAACTCGCAGGCAGCGGCGTGCAGGTCTTCGAGCTGGCGCCGCCGCCGGTGGAGACACGGCTGATGCGGGCCGAGTTCGAAGCCGAGACGAAGGGCACTCGCGGCATGTCCGCCGAGACGCTCGCGCTGCGCGCGATCGTCGGCATCGAGCGCGGACGCCACGAGATCCTGCCCGGCCTGGCCGCCGTGCTGAAGGCGATGAGCCGGATCGCGCCGGAATTCATGTTCCGGCAGATGACGCGGATGATGAAGCCCGGCAAGGCTTGAGCCGTCGGTGAACTCGCCGCGGCGGCATTCGTGCAGTCCCATGCCGACCGGCCACGGGTACGCCGACCGTCGCATCGCGCTCGAATCGGCCGTCGTCGCCTGGCTGTAGCGACAGGTGCGGCAGCTCCCTACAACGTGAAGTCGTAGTCGATCGTCAAAGGCGCATGGTCGCTGAAGCGCGAGTCGATGTGGATGTGCTCCTGGCGCGCCAGCGCGGCGACGCCCGGTGTGGCCAGGTGGTAGTCGAGCCGCCAACCGACGTTCTTCGCCCAGGCCTGGCCGCGGTTGCTCCACCACGTGTACTGCTCTTCCTTGTCATTGAGCGTGCGGAACACGTCGACCAGGCCGCCATCGGTCAGCAGCTTGGTCATCCACTCGCGCTCCTCGGGCAGGAAGCCTGAGTTCTTCTGGTTGCCCTTCCAGTTCTTCAGGTCGATGTTCTTGTGCGCGATGTTGATGTCGCCCACGAGGATGAACTCGCGCTGGCCCTTGAGCGCCATCAGGTGCGGATAGATCAGGTCGAGGAAGCGGAACTTGGCGGCCTGGCGTTCCTCGCCGGACGAGCCGCTGGGGAAGTAGCAGCTGATGATGCTCAGCTTGTCGAACGGGTGCTTCAGGCCGGCGGACGGCTTGTCGAAGCGGAACTCGACGTAGCGGCCTTCCTCGTCGAACTGCGTGTCGCCGAAGCCGGTGACGACCTCGGTCGGCGCGACGCGGCTGTACAGCCCGACGCCCGAGTAGCCCTTCTTGACGGCGTAGTGGAAGCGGCCGGCCATGCCGTCGAGAGTGTCGAAGGTCTCGTGCACGTGTTCGTGCTGCGCCTTGACCTCCTGCACGCCCATACAATCGGCTTTCATCGTCTCCGCCCACGCGAGGAAACCCTTGTTGTGGGCCGAACGGATGCCGTTCAGGTTCAATGTCACCAGGCGAAATCCCAAGGGTTCTACTCCAATGTCTTCTGCACCCACCAACGACCTGCTCGCGCAGGAATTCGTCCAGTTCTCGGTGGAGGCCGGTGTTCTTCGGTTCGGTGATTTCACGACGAAGGCAGGGCGCAAGTCGCCTTACTTCTTCAACACCGGGTTCTTCGACGACGGCATGAAGCTCATGCGCCTGGGCGAATTCTATGCACGCCGGCTGCTCGCGAGCGGCGTCGAGTTCGACATGCTGTTCGGCCCGGCCTACAAGGGCATCACGCTGGCCGCGGCCGTGGCCATCGGCCTGGCCAAGCACGGCAAGAACGTCGGCTACGCGTACAACCGCAAGGAAGCCAAGGCGCACGGCGAGGGCGGCACGCTGGTCGGCGCGGCGGTCAAGGGCCGCGTGATGATCATCGACGACGTCATCACCGACGGCGCCTCCAAGCGCGAGGCCGCCGACCTGATCCGCGCTGCCGGCGCCGAGCCGGTGGGCGTGGCCATCACGATGGATCGCCAGGAACGCGCACGCGACGAGGGCGAGGATCGCCGCTCGGGCGTGCAGTACGTGGAGCAGACGCTGGGCCTGCAGGTGATCGCGATCGCGACGCTGGCCGACCTGATGCAGCTCCTCGCCACCACCGGCGATCCGGCGCTGGCGGCCAGCAAGGACGCCGTCACCGCCTACCGCGCCCGCTACGGCATCGACGTCTAAGCAAGGAGACGACCTCATGACCCATCGCCCCGTTTGCCCGCCTCGCGCCATCCGGATGGCGATGCTGGCCACGCTGGTCCTCGCCGCCGCCGGCGCGCAGGCCATGACCGTGAGCTACCAGTGCACCGGCCGCCGCGTGCTGACCGCCGAACTGACGCCGCGCGAAGGCCAGCTGCACTTCGAGGGCCACGACTGGACGGTGCGCCGCGTGCCCGGCGGGCGCGAGGCGCACTACGTCAACAAGAAGGACGCCATCAACGTCGTGACCAAGGAACGCACGATGACGTTCACGCACGGCGACGAGACGCTGCAGTGCTTCCTCTACTCCGACGCGCTGCCGGGCGACGCGCCGCAGCAGAAGGCCAACTGACATGACGCTGCAATCGAACGACCCGTCCACCGGCGAGACCGTCCTGCGCGAGGCGCGCATGTCGTGGTGGGCCCTGTGGCCGCGCGTGTTCCTCGGCGTGATCGGCCTCGCGCTCGTAGTCTGGGGCCTGCTGCGCCAGGATCAGGCCGGCTACGCCGTGGCGGGCTTCGGCGGCCTGATGTTCCTGTGGTTCGTCGGCAGCGCGCTCCTGCGCCGCGGCGCGATGAACGTCAAGCTCACGGCGCGCTACCTCGTGCTGCAGACCGGCCTGGTGAGCCGCCACACGTCGACCGTGATGCTCAACCGCGTCGAGAGCCTCGACGTCGACCAGAGCCTGTGGCAACGCATGGCGGGCTACGGCACGCTGACGATCCGCGGCACCGGCAGCGAGGATCTGCGCCTGGTCGGCATCACCGATCCGGTCGGCTTCCAGGCCGAGGCGCGCAAGGCGATCAACGCGGCGAGCGGCGCGCCGCTCTGATGAATCAGCCCGCGCAGGCCGTCGAGTTCTCGACGTCCTCGATGAGGCCCGGACGCGTCGTCGGCGCCCAGCCGAGTTGCTGGCGCGTGAACGCGTTCGAGGCCGGATTGCTCATCGTGGCGAAGAAGCCGATCGCGCCGAAGTGCGCCATCGCCTCCTGCGGCGACATCGACCGGGCCGGCACGCCCATGCCGCGGCCGATCGCCTCGGCGATGTCCTTCAGCGCCACGCCTTCCTCGGCGACCGCGTGGTAGCGCGCGCCGACGGCGCCTTTTTCCAACGCGAGGCGATACAGCGGGGAGGTATCCAGCCGGTGCACGGCCGACCAGCGGTGCTGGCCGTCGCCGACGTAGGCCGAGACGCGCTTCTCCTTCGCGACCGCGATCAGGTAGGTGACCAGCCCGGCCTTGTCGCGGTCGTGCACCTGCGGCAGCCGCACGACGGACGCGTGCACGCCGCGTTCGGCCAGCGCGAGCGCCGCCTGTTCGGATACGCGCGGCATCGGATGGTCCGTTGGCACCGCATCGGCCTCGGTGGTGACGCGGCCGGCCAGCGCCGGGATGCCGGCGGTGACCACCAGCGGCCGCGTGCTGCCGGCGAGCACCTCGCCGAAGGTCTCGATCGCGCGCCGGTCGATCGCGCAGTTCTCGACGAACTTCGTGAAGTCGTGGATGAAGCCGCAGTGGATGACGCCGTCGGCCTGCTCGGCGCCGCGGCGCAGCGCGGCCAGGTCCTCGAGGTCGCCGCGCTGGACCTCGGCGCCCAGCGCGCGCAGCGCCTGCGCGCCGGCGTCCGAGCGCGCCAGTCCCAGCACCTGGTGGCCGTGCTGCAGCAGTTCGGGGATGAGGGCGCTGCCGATGAAGCCGGTGGCGCCGGTGAGGAAGACTCGCATGGTGGAAATGCTCCGTGAGTTGCAGGGGCCGCGAACGTTTTCCGCGGCGCATGGAGGCACTTTAGGAGCCACGATCGATACAATCCATGCTTTTCGATCCGCGATTTCTTCGCATTCGTCCGAGCAAGCCATGGATCCGCTGTCCGACGTCCTCTCGCTGCTGCGGCCGCGCAGCTTCATGTCCGGCGGCGTCGATCACGGCGGCGACTGGTCGATCTCGTTTCCCGCCTACCAGGGCATCAAGTTCCAGGCCGTGATCTCCGGCGGCTGCTGGCTGGTCGTCGACGGCGTCGACGAGCCCGTCCGCGTCGAGGCCGGCGACTGCTACCTGCTTCCGCACGGGCGTCCGTTCCGTGTCGCGAGCGACGTGTCGATCGAGCCGGTCGACGCGCACGCCGCGCTCGGATTCCCGCTCAACGGCCAGGTGCGCAAGATCAACGGCGGCGGCGACTGCCTGAGCCTGGGTGGCCTCTTCGTCTTCGAAGGCCAGCATGCGGAGTTGCTGCTGGCCTCGTTGCCGCCGGTGGTGCACCTGCGCAAGGAATCCGACAAGGTCGCGATGCGCTGGTCGGTCGAGCGCCTGATGCTGGAGCTGCGCGAGCCGCAGCCCGGCGGCGACATCATCGCCCAGCAGCTCGCGACGATGGTGCTGGTGCAGGCGCTGCGGCTGCATCTGAATGACGAGTCCCGGCCGGGTGTCGGCTGGCTGTTCGCGCTGGCCGACCGCCAGATGAGCGCGGCGATGACCGCGATGCACGCCGAGCCCGGCAAGCGCTGGACGATCGAATCGCTGGCCGAACGCGCGGCGATGTCGCGCTCGACCTTCGCGCTGAAGTTCAAGCGCATCGTCGGCGCGTCGCCGATGGACTACCTGACCCGCTGGCGCATGATCCTCGCGGCCGACCGTCTCGCGAACTCGGGCGAGCCGATCTCGCGCCTCGCGCCGGCGCTGGGCTACGAGTCGGAGAGCGCGTTCAGCACCGCGTTCAAGCGCGTGATGGGCTGCGCGCCGCGCAACTACGGGCGCGACGGCGCGACGACGCTGCCGGCACTCGTGCCGGCAACGGCCTGAACCAGGTCAGACGCCCAGCTTCTTCTTCAGCATCTCGTTGACCTGGGCCGGGTTGGCCTTGCCCTTGCTGGCCTTCATCGCCTGGCCCACCAGTGCCTGGAACGCCTTGTCCTTGCCGGCGCGGAACTCGTCGACCGACTTCTGGTTGGCCGCGAGCACGCCGTCGATGATGGACTCGAGCTCGCCCGTGTCGTTCATCTGCTTGAGGCCCAGCGTGTCGATGACGACGTCGACGTTGCCGGCCGTGCCCTTCTCGCGCGTCCACAGCGCGTCGAACACCTGGCGCGCGGCGTTGTTGGAGATCGTGCCGTCCTGGATGCGCTTGATGAGCGCGGCCAGCAGCGCGGCGTCGACGGGGCTCTCGACGATCTCGATGTTGTCCGCGTTCAGGCGGCGCGAGATCTCGCCCATCACCCAGTTGGCCACCAGCTTCGCGGGCGCGCCGGCGTCGCGCGCGGCCTCGTAGTAGCGCGCCGTGGCGAGCGACTGCGTCATCAGCGCGGCGTCGGCGGCTGCGAGGCCGTCGTCTTTCTGGAAGCGCCCGGCCATCGCGCGCGGCAGCTCGGGCATCTGCGCGCGCACCTGCTCGACCCACTCGCGCGAGATCACCAGCGGCGGCAGGTCGGGGTCGGGGAAGTAGCGGTAGTCCTGCGCGTCTTCCTTGGTGCGCATCATGCGGGTCTCGCCGGTGTCCGGGTCGAACAGCACGGTGGCCTGGACGATCTCGCGGCCGTCCTCCAGCTCGCTGATCTGCCAGTTGATCTCGTAGTCGATCGCCTGCTGCAGGTGGCGGAAGCTGTTGAGGTTCTTGATCTCGCGGCGCGTGCCGAACGGCTGGCCGGGGCGGCGCACCGACACGTTGGCGTCGCAGCGGAACGAGCCTTCCTGCATGTTGCCGTCGCAGATGTCGAGCCACTGCACCAGCGCGTGCAGCGCCTTCGCGTAGTCGACGGCCTCGGTCGACGAGCGCATGTCGGGCTCGGTGACGATCTCCAGCAGCGGCGTGCCGGCGCGGTTGAGGTCGATGCCCGACATGTTGGCGTGGCCCTCGTGGACCGACTTGCCGGCGTCCTCTTCCAGGTGCGCGCGCGTCAGGCGCAGCGTGCGCAACTCGCCGTTGTGCATGAACGGCACCGTGCCGCCTTGCACCACCGGGATCTCGTACTGGCTGATCTGGTAGCCCTTGGGCAGGTCGGGATAGAAGTAGTTCTTGCGCGCGAAGATCGACAGCGGCGCGATCGTCGCGTTGACCGCCAGGCCGAGACGGATCGCGCGTTCGACGGCGCCGCGGTTGAGCACCGGCAGCGTGCCGGGCAGCGCGAGATCGACGGCCGACGCCTGCGTGTTGGGGGGCGCGCCGAACACGGTGGACGCGCCGGAGAAGATCTTGCTGACCGTCGACAGTTGCGTGTGGGTCTCGAAGCCGATCACGACTTCGTAGCCGCGAATGAGGGTGCTCATGATGGAACGCTGTCCTTGGAAACGTTGGCCTCGGCACGAGGGCCGCGACGCGTAGAAATGAGATCTTGTTCGGTGACGGCCGCCGCGCGCGCGAGCGCGTCCGCGGCCGAGTGCGCGACCGCGAGCGTCTCGCGGCAGCGCGCGGCGTACGCGGGCGCGAGCTCCACGCCGATCGCGTTGCGGCCGAGTTCCAGTGCCGCGGCGAGCGTCGTGCCGGAGCCGGCGAACGGGTCGAGCACGGTGTCGCCGGGGTCGGTGAAGAGCTCGATGAACCAGCGCGGCAACGCTTGCGGGAACGCCGCGCTGTGGCCCTTGTTGCCGCACTCCGTGGCCAGGTGCAATACGTTGGTGGGGTAGGCGCGATCGCGGCCCTGCCAGTTGGCGATGTTCTTGCCGAACGCGTTGCCGACCTGCGAGTCGTGGCGCACGACGTCGTTGGCGCCGAGCGACTTCAGGCGCGTCGTCGCCCAGTCGCCCATGGGCACCATCACGGCGTCCTGGTTCATCTTGAAGCGCTTCTCGCGCGTGAAGTGCAGGCAGCGCTCCCACGCATCGCGGAAGCGGTTGGGCCACTTGCCGGGAAAGCAGTTGCGCTTGTGCCAGACGTACTCTTCCGTCCACAGCCAGCCCTGCTTGCGCATCGCGATGATCAGCTCGAGGACGTAAGTGTGGCGCTCGCCGTCGACCACCTTTTCCTTGATGTTGATCACCAGCGAGCCGGTGGGCTTGAGCACGCGATGCATCTGCTCTGCGCGCGGAAGGAACCAGGCGACGTAGTCGTCAGCGGTGATGCCGCCATAGGTCGACGCGCGCTGGTCGGCGTAGGGCGGCGAAGTGACGATCAGGTCGACGCGTTGCGCCGGCATCGAGCGCAACACATCGAGGCAATCGCCCGCGACCAAGCCGCCACGAACCGGGTCGGCCAAGCTCGGGTGGTCGGCGCGAGCGTTCATCGGCGGATCAGGCCTTGGGACGCTGCAGGTGGAAGTCGGTCGCGAGCTGCAACGCATGCGCGGCGTGCAGCAGCGTGCCTTCGGCGAAGTAGTTGCCGAGCAGCTGCAGGCCGACCGGCATGCCGCCTTCGCCGAGGCCGGCCGGCACGCTCATGCCCGGCAGGCCGGCGAGCGAACCGGGCAGCGTGAAGATGTCGGCGAGGTAGGCCTTGACCGGGTCGTCGCCCTGTTCGCCGAGCTTCCACGCCACCGTCGGCGCCACCGGGCCGGCGATCAGGTCGCATTGCTGGAAGCAGTGCTGGAAGTCGTCGGCGATCATGCGGCGCAGCTTCTGCGCCTGCAGGTAGTAGGCGTCGTAGTAGCCGTGGCTCAGCACGTAGGTGCCGATCATGATGCGGCGCTTCACCTCGGGGCCGAAGGCCTCGGAGCGCGACTTCTTGTACATGTCCATCAGGTCGCCGTACTGCTCGGCGCGGTGGCCATAACGCACGCCGTCGTAGCGACTGAGGTTCGAGCTCGCCTCGGCCGGGGCGATGATGTAGTACACGGGGATCGACAGCTCCGTGCGCGGCAGCGAGACGTCGACCAGCGTCGCGCCCAGCTTCTCCATTTCGGCGAGCGCCGCGCGCACGCGGCCGCCGACGTCGGCGGCCAGCGCGGCGGGGAAGAACTCCTTCGGCAGGCCGATGCGCAGGCCGCGCAAAGGCTGCGCGGCGGTCGCGCCGTCGCGCGCCTTGAGCATCTCGGCGTGGAAATCCTGCGGCGGACGCTGCACGCTGGTGGCGTCGCGCTCGTCGAAGCCGCTCATCGCCGACAGCAGCAGCGCGCAGTCCTCGGCCGAGCGCGCGATCGTGCCGGCCTGGTCGAGGCTGGACGCGAACGCGATCATGCCGAAACGCGAGCACACGCCGTAGGTCGGCTTGATGCCCGTCGTGCCGGTGAAGCTGGCGGGCTGGCGGATCGAGCCGCCGGTGTCGGTGCCGGTGGCGGCGGGCACGAGCTGCGCGGCGACCGCCGCGGCGGTGCCGCCGGACGAGCCGCCCGGCACGCGCGTGGCGTCCCAGGGGTTGCGCACCGGACCGTAGGCCGAGTTCTCGTTGGCCGAGCCCATCGCGAACTCGTCGCAGTTGAGCTTGCCGAGCGACACCGCGCCCGCGGCCTTCAGGCGTGCGACGACGGTGGCGTCGAACGGGCTCTTGTAGCCCTCCAGCATCTTCGAGCCGGCGGTGGTGGCGGACTCCTGCGTGACGAAGATGTCCTTGTGCGCGATGGGCACGCCCAGCAGCGGATGATCCGCGCCGGCGGCGCCCGATTCGCGCTTCGCGTCGGCGGCCTTGGCGGAGGCGAGCGCGGCCGCTTCGTCGACGACGAGGAAGGCGCCGTGCGTGTCGGCCCTCGCGCGCGCGAGCAGGGCCTGCGTCGCCTCGACGCTGGAGGTGGTCTTCGCGGCCAGCGCGCGGCCGAGTTCGGCGACGCCGAGCGTGTGCAGTTCCTTTTGAAGACCCGCGCTCATTCGATCACCTTCGGCACCAGGAACAGGCCTTCGTCGGCCGCGGGCGCGTTGGCCATGTTGGCCTCGCGATTGTTGGTTTCGGTGACGGCGTCGGGCCGCAGGCGCAGCTCGACATTGCCGATCGCCGACAGCGGCGTGTGCAGCGGCTCGAGGCCGGAGGTGTCGACCGCGCTCATCTGCTCGACGATCTTGAAGAAGTCGTTCAACTGGGTCTGCATCGCAGACCCTTCGGTGGGCGACAGCTCGAGCCGCGCGAGATGCGCGATGCGGCTGACGTCTTCGGGGGTCAAGGGCATGGGGAAATCCGGCTTGAGGCAGCGGCAGGCGCGCGGTCGGCACGAGGCCGGCAAGCACGCGAACCTAAAAAAGTTACGACCTGAGTACAGGCTCATCAGGTGCGCTTGCGGTATTATCCTCGGTTAATTCGAGGCTTCCTGCACGACATGATTCGCAGCATGGATCGTGGCGTGACCGGCCTTCGAACCCACCCAATTCATGCGCCTTGCGGCGCCTTCAGCGACCAACTCACTTGCAGGTTCGGCAACCCCGGCCCGGGCGCACAGTCCCCGCCTCAGGTTCCGAAGTCATACCCATCCAGATGGCCTGATGGACCCCCTCGCGAAGATTTCCGCAAGCCGCCGACCCGACCCGCCTCCTCCCGCCAATGTTCTCTTCCCTGCGCCGCTACTTCTCCACCGATCTTGCGATCGACCTCGGAACCGCCAACACGCTGATCTACGTCCGGGGCAAGGGCATCGTCCTCGACGAGCCCTCGGTCGTCTCGATCCGCCATGAAGGCGGCCCGCACGGCAAGAAGATCATCCAGGCCGTCGGCAAGGAAGCCAAGGCGATGCTGGGCAAGGTGCCGGGCAACATCGAGGCGATCCGCCCGATGAAGGACGGCGTGATCGCCGACTTCGTGGTCACCGAGCAGATGATCAAGCAGTTCATCAAGATGGTGCACCCGCGCAGCCTGCTCACGCCGAGCCCGCGCATCATCATCTGCGTGCCCTGCGGCTCGACCCAGGTCGAGCGCCGCGCCATCAAGGACGCGGCCGAGGCCGCCGGCGCCAGCGCGGTCTACCTCATCGAGGAGCCGATGGCCGCGGCGATCGGCGCCGGGCTGCCGGTGTCTGAGGCGTCGGGCTCGATGGTCGTCGACATCGGCGGCGGCACCACCGAGGTGGGCGTCATCTCGCTCGGCGGCGTCGTCTACAAGGGCAGCGTCCGCGTGGGCGGCGACAAGTTCGACGAAGCCATCATCAACTACATCCGCCGCAACTACGGCATGTTGATCGGCGAGCAGACGGCCGAGAACATCAAGATGGGCATCGGCTCGGCCTTCCCCGGCTCCGAAGTGCGCGAGATGGAAGTCAAGGGCCGCAACCTGTCCGAAGGCGTGCCGCGCAGCTTCACCATCAGCTCCAACGAGGTGCTGGAAGCGCTGACGGACCCGCTCAACCAGATCGTCTCGGCCGTGAAGAACGCGCTCGAACAGACGCCGCCCGAACTGGGCGCCGACATCGCCGAGCGCGGCATGATGCTCACCGGCGGCGGCGCGCTGCTGCGCGACCTCGACCGCCTGCTGGCCGAGGAAACGGGCCTGCCGGTGCTGGTCGCCGAAGACCCGCTGACCTGCGTCGTGCGCGGCTGCGGCATGGCGCTGGAGCGCATGGAGCGCCTGGGCGCGATCTTCACGAGCGATTGAGCCCCACGGTCGCTAGCGCTCCCTGCCCCCGAGGGGCCGGCCGCGAGCGGCCCGGCAGAGCCGGTTCCGCCGCTCCCTGGAATTTCACGGCAAGCGGCGAGCGCCAGCGGCGGCAACGTCGCATTTCCCGCCTGCGTTTTTTCGGAAAGCACGGGTTCTCTAGGCCGGCAACGGAACCTTGGCTTGCGATAATCCCTCCGACCGCAACCATTCTTTCGTCCAACGCCGTGGCTATCGCCGCGGCGCTTTGAGCTACTCATGCCGCTCGGTACCCTGGACCGCCGTCCTCCGCCGTTCTTCCACCAGGGCCCGTCCGCACTGACGCGCCTGGCGGTGTTCTCCGCGGTGGCGCTGTTCCTGATGGCCGCCGACACCCGCTTCGCGGTCACGCGCCCGCTGCGCGCGGGGCTCGCGATGTTGCTGCTGCCGCTGGAGCGCGTGCTCGAGATCCCGATGCAGCTCACGCACGCCAGCGGCGAGTACGTGGGCGGACTGCACCAGGCGCAGGCGGATCTGGCCAAGGCCCAGCTCGCGCTGACGGCGCAGTCGGCCAGGGCCGCGCGCGTCGACACGCTGCTCGCCGAGAACACCCGGCTGCGCGCGCTGGTCGACCTGAAGCCGGCGCTGGCCGTCAAGTCGCAGGCGGCCGAAGTGCTCTACGAGGCCAGCGATCCGTTCTCGCGCAAGGTTTTCATCGACCGCGGCGCGTCCGCGGGCGTCGTGCCCGGCGCGCCGGTGATCGACGAGGCCGGCGTGCTGGGGCAGGTCACCCGCGTCTATCCGCTGTCGTCGGAAGTGACGCTGCTGATCGACAAGGAAGCCGCGATCCCCGTGCTCAACACGCGCACGCACCAGCGCAGCGCGGCCTTCGGCGCCGACGGCGAGGCGATGGAGTTGCGCTTCATGGCCGGCAACGCCGATGTCAAGGTGGGCGACGTGCTGCAGACCAGCGGCGTCGACGGCATCTACCCGCCGGGGCTCGATGTGGCCAAGGTCGTCAAGGTGGATCCGCGCGCCGACTCGTCCTTCGCGCGCATCGCGCTGGTGCCCACCGCGTCGGCCGACGGCGTGCGCCACGTGCTGGTGCTCGAGCCGATGGCGATGCAACTGCCCGCGCGTCCGGCACCGGAGCCGGAGCCGGTGCTGCCCAAGGGCCAGAAGGCGATCAAGGGGACCAAGAAGTGATCATGCCGCGCGGCGCCGATCAGCTCCTGCTGCCGGTCAACCCCTTGTTCCTGTGGCTCTCGCTGTTCGCGGCGCTGCTGTTCAACATGATGCCGCTGGGCCGCATCGCGGCGATGCCGGACCTGCTCGCGCTGGTGCTGGTGTTCTGGAACGTCCACCAGCCGCGCCGCGTCGGCATCGGCGCGGCGTTCTTCTTCGGGCTGCTGATGGACGTGCACCAGGGCGCCGTGCTGGGCCAGCACGCGCAGGCCTACACGCTGCTGAGCTATCTCGCGATCACGATGCACCGCCGCCTGCTGTGGTTCAGCCTGGCCGAGCAGGCGCTGCAGATCCTGCCCGTGTTCATCGTCGCGCACGCGGTGTCGCTGGTCGTGCGGCTGCTGTCCAGCGGCAGCTTCCCGGGCTGGACGATGCTGCTGGCGCCGCTGCTCGAGGCGCTGCTGTGGCCCGTCGTCTCGTGGGTGCTGCTGGCGCCGCAACGTCGCGCGCCCGATCGCGACGAAAACCGTCCCCTCTGATCATCGATTGGTGCCCACGTGAAATCGATGACCGAATTGCGGAACATCGAGGTCGAACTCGATAGATTCCGTGCGCGCACGATCGCCGCGGCGGCGTTCGTGCTGCTGTGCTTCGGCGTGCTGATCTTCCGCTGGTTCGTGCTGCAGGTGGTGCGCCACGACGACCTGCAGGCGCAGGCCGAGGCCAACCGCATCGGCGTTGTGCCCATCGTGCCCAACCGCGGCCTGATCGTCGACCGCAACGGCATCGTGATGGCCACCAACTATCCGGCCTACACGCTCGAGATCACGCCCTCCAAGGTCGCTGACCTGGAGTCCACGATCAACGAGATCGCCAAGGTGATCGAGGTGACGCCGCGCGACCGCAAGCGCTTCGCGCGCCTGGCCACCGAGGGCAAGAGCTTCGAGTCGGTGCCGATCCGCACCAAGCTCACCGACGAGGAAGTGGCGCGCTTCGTCGCGCAGCGCTTCCGCTTCCCGGGCGTCGAGATCAAGGCGCGGCTGTTCCGCAACTATCCGCACGGCGAGCTCGCGAGCCACCTGGTGGGCTACATCGGCCGCATCAACCAGGAAGAAAAGCAGAAGATCGTCGACGACTGGTCCGACGAGGACCAGGCCAACTACCGCGGCACCGAGTACATCGGCAAGCTGGGCCTGGAGCAGAGCTACGAGTCGGAGCTGCACGGCACCACCGGCTTCGAGCAGATCGAGACCTCGGCCGGCGGCCGTGCGGTGCGTCAGCTCGCGAGCAAGCCCGCCACGCCGGGCAACACGCTGCAGCTGTCGATCGACCTGCGGCTGCAGGCGCTCGTCGAGGAGCTGTACGGCAACCGCCGCGGCGCGCTGGTCGCGATCGATCCGCGCAACGGCGAGGTGCTGGCGTTCGTCTCCAAGCCCACGTTCGACCCCAACCTGTTCGTCGACGGCATCGACGCCGACAACTGGAAGGAGCTCAACGAGTCGCTCAACAAGCCGCTGCTCAATCGCGCCATCCGCGGCACCTACGCGCCGGGCTCCACCTACAAGCCCTACATGGCGCTGGCGGCGCTGACGCTCGGCAAGCGCACCGCGGCGTGGGGCATGCAGGATCCCGGCCACTACACGTTCGGCAACCACGTGTTCCACGACGACGTGCCGCAAGGGCACGGCTTCGTCGACATGTACCAGTCGATCGTCAAGTCCTGCGACATCTACTACTTCATGCTCGCCAACGACCTGGGCGTCGACAACATCGCGAACTTCATGCAGCCGTTCGGCTTCGGCCAGCCCACCGGCATCGACCTGCAGGGCGAGCTGCGCGGCGTGCTGCCGTCCACCGAGTGGAAGCGCAAGGCCTACCGGCGCCCCGAGCAGCAGAAGTGGTACGCCGGCGAGACGATCTCCCTGGGCATCGGGCAGGGCTACAACAACTACACCATCATGCAGCTGGCCAACGCGCTCGCGACGTTGTCCACCGGCGGCCAGCGCCACACGCCGCACCTGGTGCGCGACATCGTCGACGTCGTGTCCGGCGCGCGCCATCCGGTGGCGCCGACGCCGCTGGAGCCCTTGAAGCTGAACCCCGAGTACGTCGAGGTGATCCGCAACGCGATGGTGGGCGTCAACAAGGAGGGCACGGGCGCGGCGGCCTTCGCGAACGCCGGCTATGTGTCTGGCGGCAAGACCGGCACCGCGCAGGTCGCCAGCATCAAGGGCAACGAGAAGTACAACGCGGCGAACGTGTCGGAATACCTGCGCGACAACGCCTTGTTCATCTCGTTCGCTCCGGCGGACAAGCCCACCATCGCGATCGCGCTGGTCGTCGAGAACGTCTCGGGCTTCGGCGCCCAGTACGCGGGCCCCATCGCGCGCCGCGTGATGGACTACTGGATCAAGGGCATCTATCCCACCGACGAGGACATCGCCGCGGTGCAGGTCGGCACGGGCGGCCCGCCGAAGACGGCCGGCGTGCCGGTCTCGCTGGCCACCAACATCCGCCTGGGCACCAACCATTCGCCCAATGCGGACGACTCGGTCGGCACGCCGATCACCGGTGCCGACAACCTCGCAGGCGCCGCGAGCGCGGTGAACGCGTTCGCCGCGGCCAGCGGCGCCAGCGCGCCAACGGCCGCCGAACGCGCCGCGACGGCGGCCAGCGCCGCCAGCGCTGCGCGCGCGGCCGCGGCCGACGCGGCGCTGGTCAACGCGGGCAGCGGGGCCGTCGCGGTCGCGGCGTCGGGCGCGTCGGCCCCGGCCAAGCGCCAGCCCGCGCAGTGGACACCGACGCCCAAGCCAGGAAAGCGCACGCCATGATCGCCGTCGTCGAACGTCCCACCGTCTGGCAGCGCCTGCGTCCGGTGCTGCTGGGCTTCGATCTCACGCTGATGATCGCCGTGCTGCTGATCTGCGCGATCGGCCTCGTGACGATGTATTCGGCCGGCTACGACTACGGCACGCGCTTCACCGATCACGCGCGCAACATGGCGCTGGCCTTCGTCGTGCTGTTCGTCGCGGCGCAGATCTCGCCGCAGAACCTGATGCGCGTCGCCGTGCCGCTTTACAGCGTCGGCCTGGCGCTGCTGATCGCCACCGCGGTGTTCGGCATCACCAAGAAGGGCGCGCAGCGCTGGCTCAACGTCGGCGTGCAGATCCAGCCCAGCGAGATCATGAAGCTCGCGATGCCGCTGATGCTCGCGTGGTGGTTCCAGAAGCGCGAGGGCCAGCTGCGCGCGCTCGACTTCGCCATCGCCGGCCTGATCCTGCTGGTGCCGGTGGCCCTCGTGGCCAAGCAGCCCGACCTCGGCACCGCCATCCTGATCCTGTCGGCCGGCGTCTACGTGATCTTCTTCGCCGGGCTGTCGTGGAAGCTGATCCTGCCGGTGCTGCTGCTGGCCGTCATCGGCATCGTCGCGGTGGTGTGGAGCGAGGATCGCATCTGCCAGGACGAGGTCGTCTGGCCGCTGATGCGCGACTACCAGAAGCACCGCATCTGCACGCTGCTCGACCCCACCACCGACCCGCTCGGCAAGGGCTTCCACATCATCCAGGGCATGATCGCGATCGGCTCGGGCGGCGTCACCGGCAAGGGCTTCATGAGCGGCACGCAGACGCACCTCGAGTTCATCCCCGAGCGCACCACCGACTTCATCTTCGCCGCGTTCTCCGAGGAATTCGGCATGCTGGGCGCGCTGCTGCTGCTGTTCGGCTTCACGCTGCTGATCTTCCGCGGCCTGGCGATCGCCGCCGACGCGCCGTCCGTCTTCACGCGCCTGCTCGCCGGCTCGATCACGCTCAGCTTCTTCACCTACGCGTTCGTCAACATGGGCATGGTCAGCGGCATCCTGCCGGTGGTGGGCGTGCCGCTGCCGTTCGTGAGCTACGGCGGCACGGCGATGGTGACGCTGGGGCTCGGGCTGGGGTTCCTGACGTCGATCGCGCGCAACCGGCGCAGCGTGCAGACCTGACGCCGACCCGCTAGCGCGGGGCAGCCGTTGCCAGCGGCCCCGCGGCCCGCGCCTCGTCGACCAGCGTGTCCCACAGGATCGTCCGGCCGGGCGCGACCTGGATCGCGCGCTGCCGCGGCGGCACGCTGCGGGCCAGCAGGTCGACGGGCAGCTGGCGGCGGTCGTCGTAGCGCACGCCCGCGGCGTCGAGCAGCGTGGGGACGATGTCGATGTGCATCAGCGGCGCACCGATCTGCGACGAGAGCCGGGCCCATTCGGCCGCGTGCGTCGAACGCCATGCGTCGTTGGCCCAGAAGACGGCGGGGACGTGCGTGTCCCAGCGTGTCGGATGGCGCAACGCATGGCTCAGGATCTCGCGGCTGTCGTCCAGCAAGGCCTCGCCGTGGTCGGGCGTGTAGATGAGAAACGCGGGCTCGCGCCGTTGCTGCAGCTGGGCGATGACCTCGTTGACGAAGCCGATCGACGTGTCCACCGCGTCGGCGTACGCGGCGCGCACCTGGGGGAGATTGGCCTTGTCCGAGGCATCGCCGAAGTGCGCGCAGTCCACCGGGTAGGGCGCGTTGTCGTGGTCGAAGCGGTCGCAGTAGGGGTCGTGCGCGTTGTAGGCGTGCAGCACGATGGCCTTCAGCGGCGCCGGCTCGGCCAGCGCGGCGAGCAGCGGCGGCATCAACAGCAGGCTGTCGCGTCCGGTGGCCGGCGCGAAGCGCTGGTGCTCGGCGTCCGACCAGGCGATCGCCGCACCCTGCGTGCCGTACCAGTAGGTGTCGAAGCCGGCCTCCTTCAGGGCGTGCGCGAAGGTGGCGTCGCTCGACACCCGCACCGTATGGCCGGGCATCTCGCGCGACACCAGCAGCGGCACCGAGGTGACCGTCAGGTCGGAGCCGGCGGTGACGTCGCAGGCCACCAGCGCGCCCGCCGCGACGGGGCGCACGCGGCCGGGGCCGTGGCATTCGTGCAGGAAGTCGTTGCGCACGGTCTCGCCGATGATCAGCACCACCGTTTCGGCCGGCGGCGCGCCGGGCACGCGCGAGGCGTTCCAGTTGGCCGTCGGGCTGCGCGGATTCGTCGTCGACTCCCTGGGAAACAGCCGCTCGGCGATCCAGCGCGAATCGCCGGGAGCGGCCGCGGCCACGAGCAGCGGCTTGACCGGCCAGACGTGCGGCCAGGTCGCGAGCGGCACCGCGAACGCGGCGGCCAGCGTGGCGATCGCGACGGCGGCGCGCGTCCGCCGCGTCGTCCGACGCGTCGGCGCCCAGCGCCACGCGGCCCAGCAGAGCGCGGCCGCCAGCGCGCACGCGACGATGGCGGCGACCGCATACGGCTGCCAGGCGGACTGGACTTCCTGTCGCGAATACGTGCGCCACTGCAGCAGCAGCTCGAGCAGGTCGACGCCGCGCAGGCCGGCCGCGCCCAGGCAAAAGACGCCCGCCAGCGCGATGGGCAGCGTGGCCGCGAAGAAGCTGCGGCGCGCGAACAGCGCGCGCGCGGCCAGGGCCAGCCACGCGGGCGCCAGAAGCCGCACGAAGTCGTCGACTTCCCAGTAGACCGCGGGCTGCAGCGTCGTGGCGGCGGGCAGGATCAACAGCGCGATCCACAGGGCCTCGAGCGTCTGGCCGAGGCGGCCGCCGGAGGTCATCGGACGCGTCTCGTCGACGGCGTCGCTGGAAAGGAATCGATGCAGGGTCACTTGGGCGGCGGGGCGTCGGGTGGCGGCGGGCAGGCGAAGCGCACCGTGAACAGCGCGCCGGGCAGGCCGGCCTCCTGCGCGTGCGGTGCCGGCGCGTTCGAAATCGTGATTGTCGCGTCGTGCTTGTCGGCGATCTCCTTGACGATCGCCAGCCCGAGGCCGCTGCCGTCGACGTCGGTGCCGAGCGCGCGGTAGAACGGCTGGAACACCTGCTCGCGCTCGCTCTCGGGGATACCTGGGCCCGTATCCTCCACCTGCAGCACCATCACGCGGCCGTACGGATCGGGCATCAGCCGCACGGTGACGGTGCCGCCCGCGGGCGTGTACTGCAGCGCGTTGTCGACCAGGTTGCGGATCAGCTCGCGCACCAGCATCGGCTGGCCGACGATGCGCGGCGCGGCAGGTTCGGCGTCCGGGCCTTCGTAGCCGAGGTCGATGCGCTTGTCCATCGCGCGCGGCACGAAGTCGCGCACCACCTCGCGCGCCAGCTTGATGATGGGCACGTCCTGCAGGCGCCGCGCCTGCTCGGTGTCCTCGGCGCGCGCCATCGCCAGCAGCTGGTTGACCAGGTGCGCGGCGCTCTGGCTCGAGCGCGCGATCTGCTTGAGCGAGCGCTTGATCGACTGCGGATCGCCGCCGGCGTCGATCTCGCGCTGCGCCAGCTCGGCCTGCATGCGCAGCCCGGCCAGCGGCGTCTTCATCTGGTGCGCGGCGTCGGCCAGGAAGTGCTTTTGCGAGCCCATCGTCTGGTCCAGGCGTGCCAGCAGGTCGTTGATCGAGCGCACCAGCGGCGCCACCTCCTCGGGCACGTCGTGCTCGTCGATCGGGCTCAGGTCCTGGCTCTGGCGGCGGCGGATGCGCTGCTGCAGCGCGTTGAGCGGCGCGATGCCGCGCGCGAGCGCGAACCACACCAGCAGCACCGCCAGAGGCAGGATGACGAACTGCGGCAGGATCACGCCCTTGATGATCTCGGTGGCCAGGCGCGAGCGCTTGTCGAAGGTCTCGGCCACCTGCACGACGACGCCCGAGTTCGCGCCCGCGGGCGTGCCCACCCACAGGTAGGCGACGCGCACCGCGTCGTTGTGGACGGTGTCGTCGCGGAACAGCACCTCGTCGGCCGCCCCGCGCTCGTCCGGCGGCGGCGCGAGCTCGGCGTCGCCGCCCACCAGTTCGCCCTGCGCGCTGCGCACCTGGTACCAGACGCGGTCGACGTCGTCGCTGCGCAGCAGCGCCGCGGTGGGCTCGGCCAGCCGCAGGTCGTGGCGGCCGGCCAGGCCGCGCTCGAACGCGGGGTCGGCGCGCATCTCGCGCGCGACGCTGAAGGCCAGCTGCCCGAGCTCGCGGTCGTACGGCCGGTTGGCGATGCCCTGCGCGACCAGCCAGGTCAACGCGACGCTCATCGGCCACAGCAAAAGCAGCGGCGCGAGCATCCAGTCGAGGATCTCGCCGAAGAGGGAGCGTTGTTCATGCCTGTCGGACAAGAAATGTCGGCCCCCACGCTCCCTCCGGTCGCTGCCCCCCCGAGGGGGAGCCCGGATCGGCTCGGATGTGATCCTCGCTTCCCGGTGGCTTGGTCGGGCCTGCGGCCGGCTGGCCGCTTCTCGATGCGTGGGTCTTTCGTGGACGCAGAGTCTACGGTGGCGGCGGGCTCGCTTGGCCGCCGGCGTCGCGCCGCGTGACGAGCGTGCGCGCCGACTCGCTGTCGGACAGCGCGCCCACGTGCAGGCACGAGGTCACGACCTGCGCGGCCTGTTGCAGCAGCGCGGTCTGGTAGCGCGGCGCGAGCAGGCTGGCATCGGCGACGCTGCGGCGCCAGGCGGCCAGCGCGATGTCGAAGCGCTGCAGCGTGCGCATGTGGGCCGCGAGTTCCGGCGCGGCGCCCATCGCCTCCAGCAGTTGCTGCAGCGCGAAGGCGGCCTCGGCGGCGATCGGGCCCAGCATCAGGTCGTCGTGCGACTGGGTGGGATGCGTCAGCACGCCCATCAGGCGCGACGCATGGTGCACCAGCACCCGGCTGCTGTCGGCAAGATGGTTCCAGGCATCGGCATTCATTTCCAGGGGCTTCCAATAGGCGCGTTGGAAAGGAGTGTCGGAGGTTTCCAGGCCTTCGCGGGCCGCAGAAGGCCCGGTTCGTGCCGGGTGCACGAACATCGCCGCGTCGCGTTGCCGAAGCGGCACAGGATGCGCACTTTTGCACGAACGAGCGTGCCGCGTGCAAGGCGGTTGAAAGCGAGCGCCGGACGCGGCCGCGATCAGGCGGCGATCTTCTCGAGGCAGTAGCCGAGGCCGCGCACCGTGGCGATGCGGATCGGACCTTGCTCGATCTTCTTGCGCAGCCGGTGGATGTAGACCTCGATCGCGTTGTTGCTCACTTCCTCGCCCCATTCGCACAGGCGCGTGACGAGCTGGTCCTTGCTGACGAGTCGTCCGGCGCGCTGCAGCAGCACCTCGAGCAGGCTGATCTCGCGCGCCGACAGCTCGATCATCTGCTCGTTGATGTAGGCCACGCGGCCGGTGGCGTCGAACGTGAGCGGGCCGTGGCGGATCACGCTGGAGGCCGTGCCCAGCCCGCGCCGCGTGAGCGCGCGCACGCGGGCCTCGAGTTCCTGCAGCGAGAACGGCTTGGCCATGAAGTCGTCGGCGCCCAGGTCCAGGCCCTTGACGCGCTGGTCGACCGAGTCGGCCGCGGTGAGGATCAGCACCGGCAGCGTCGAGCCGCGCGCGCGCAGCTTGCGCAGCACCTCCAGGCCGTGCAGGCGCGGCAGGCCGAGGTCGAGGATCAGCAGGTCGAACTCGTGCGAGGCGAGGGCGGCGTCGGCCTCGGTGCCGCTGGACACCTGGTCGACGGCATAGCCCGAGCCGCGCAACGAGCGCAGCAGGCCGTCCGCGAGGACCTGGTCGTCTTCGGCGATCAGTATGCGCATGCGACTGTCTCCTGGGCTTTCGGGCTCGTTATCGATGGATTTGGCGCTGGGGGCCATTTTCGGGCGATTCGGCGCCCGGCGTTGCACCGGGCCCGCCCGTATATTGATTTTTGTCGGGACGTTGTTGCTGGCTCACGCAGCGAGCTTCAGCCCGCGAATAATCTTTCCTCAATAGCTGTACAGATATCCAGCTAATGGTCATAATCCCAGCAGCGCAAACCGAACACGGAGAATCCGCATGGACGCCACCAAGAACGCCTCGAAGAACGCCAACCCCGCCGCCAACCAGGCGGTCAACGCCGCGCCGGTGACCCTGACCCCCGCGTTGAATGCCGAGAAGGCCAAGGCCCTGCAGGCCGCCCTGGCGCAGATCGAGAAGCAGTTCGGCAAGGGCTCCATCATGCGTCTCGGCGCGGGCGAGGCCATCGAGGACATCCAGGTCGTCTCCACCGGCTCGCTGGGCCTGGACATCGCGCTGGGCGTCGGCGGCCTGCCGCGCGGCCGCGTGATCGAGATCTACGGTCCGGAATCGTCCGGCAAGACCACGCTGACGCTGCAGGTCGCGGCCGAGATGCAGAAGGTCGGCGGCGTCTGCGCGTTCATCGACGCGGAACACGCGCTCGACATCAACTACGCGCAGAAGCTGGGCGTCAATCTGCAGGAGCTGCTGATCTCGCAGCCGGACACCGGCGAGCAGGCGCTCGAGATCGTCGACGCGCTGGTGCGCTCCGGCTCGGTCGACCTGATCGTCGTCGACTCGGTCGCCGCGCTCACGCCCAAGGCCGAACTCGAAGGCGAGATGGGCGATTCGCTGCCCGGCCTGCAGGCCCGTTTGATGAGCCAGGCGCTGCGCAAGCTGACCGGCACCATCAAGAAGAGCAACACGATGGTGATCTTCATCAACCAGATCCGCATGAAGATCGGCGTGATGTTCGGCAGCCCCGAGACCACAACCGGCGGCAATGCGCTGAAGTTCTACGCGTCCGTGCGGCTGGACATCCGCCGCATCGGCTCCATCAAGCGCGGCGAGGAAGTCGTCGGCAACGAGACCAAGGTCAAGGTCGTCAAGAACAAGGTCTCGCCCCCGTTCAAGGAAGCCGAGTTCGACATCCTGTACGGCGAGGGCATCAGCCGCGAGGGTGAGATCATCGACATGGGCGTCATCGCCAAGGTCGTCGAGAAGTCCGGCGCCTGGTACGCCTACAACGGCGAGAAGATCGGCCAGGGCAAGGACAACTGCCGCGAATTCCTGAAAGAGAACCCGGCGCTGGCCGTCGAGATCGAGAACAAGGTGCGCGAGTCGCTGGGCGTGCCGCTGGTGCCGGTGCCCGAGTCTGCCGCGCCTGCCAAGAAGGGCAAGGCCGCCGCCGCGGAATAAGCTGAGGCGCCGCTGGATTCCACGACATGGCCTGGTGGGCACGCGAGCGACTTGTCGGGCCATGTTTCGTTGAAGCTGTGCCACTGGGCTCGTGAGTCGTCCCGGAGGCTTGCCACACGGGGTGCTCACAATGTCTCCGTCGTTTCAGTCAACGGACAGTGGCCTTTAGTTCCTCGTCATGTCGTTCTCTGACAAGCCCCGCGAATCGCGCGCCCCGCGCAGGGCGCGCCCGCGCATCGCCCTGAAGATGCAGGCCATCGGCTTCCTGTCGCGGCGCGAGCACAGCCGGCAGGAGCTGAGAACGAAGCTGCTGGATTCGCTGCGCAAGCACGCTCGCGAGGACGCGGCGCTGGCGGCGGCGGCCGACAAGGCGGCCCAGGAGTTGGCCGAAGCGCTGCGCGAGCAGCCCTCCAACGGTCTCGACGACGCGTTCCCGCCGCCGCCGGTGGCTGCGCCTGCGTCCGCCCGCGTGCGCAGGACGCGCCCGCCCGTGGCGCCGGAGCCCGCCAGTGCGAGTCCGCGCGACGCAGCCCCAGCGCGCGGCGCGCTCGAGACGCTGAGCCTGGCCAGCGGCGCCCCGCTGCCGACGCGACTGCGAGCGAGCCTGCTGGCCTCGGACACGCACGCGCCCGACGCGGCATCGCGGGCGACAGTCAACGGCACGACGAACGTCGAAGAGCCGACCGACGACGGCCTGGAACTGACCGATCCCGAAACCGCAGTCGACCAACTGCTCGACTGGCTGGCCGCCAACAATTACCTCAGCGAGACGCGCTTCGTCGAGAGTCGCGTCAATGCGCGCTCGCGCAAGCAGGGCACGTTGCGGATCAAGCTGGAGCTGTCGCACCACGGCTTGGCGCTCGAGCCCGAGCAGGCGGCGTCGCTTCGCGAGACCGAGTTCGCGCGCGCCCGGGCGCTGTGGCTGCGCAAGTTCGGCGAGCGCGCGCCCGATGCGCGGCTGCGGGCGAAGCAGGCGCGCTTCCTGGCGGCACGCGGCTTTGCGGCGGACGTCGTGCGGCGCGTCGTCGGCGGGGAAGAGGAGTTCTGACGTCGTTCGACGGCGCAACGTCGCGGCCGGGACGTCGCGTTCCTGACACCCCTGCACGGCGCTAGGTGACCCCGGCCGCGCGCCGGCTTGGTGCGGTGCACCATGATAAAGTCCAAGTTACACCGGGTTTCCGAGCATCCGCGCCCTGCGGTTATCCCCCCGGCTGTAGCAATCCATCGCAAAATCCCCCGCTTGCGTGAATCCCGTCCGCCGCTCCCCTGTCGTTTCGCCGCGCGCCTTCGGTGTGTGTCGCGTCCCGCAGCTCCCCGGACACTCCCTTTAGTCGACCACTTCAAGAAGACGCTTCCATGAAGATCCACGAATACCAAGGCAAGGAACTCCTGCGCCAGTTCGGCGTGCCCGTGCCGCGCGGCTACCCCGCGTTCACGGTGCAGGAGGCGGTGGAAGCCGCTCAGAAACTCGGCGGCAGCGTCTGGGTCGTCAAGGCGCAGATCCACGCCGGTGGCCGTGGCAAGGGCGGCGGCGTCAAGCTGGCGCGCTCGATGGACGACCTGAAGAAGCTGGCCGGCGAGATCCTGGGCATGCAGCTGAAGACGCACCAGACCGGCCCCGAAGGCCAGAAGGTGCGCCGCCTGTACATCGAGGAAGGCGCCGACATCAAGAAGGAATACTACGTTTCGCTGGTCACCGACCGCGCAACGCAGAAGGTCGCCTTCATCGCATCCAGCGAAGGCGGCATGGACATCGAGGAAGTCGCCCACTCGACGCCCGACAAGATCATCACCGACTTCATCGACCCGCTGACCGGCCTCGGCGCCGAGCAGGCGAAGAAGATCGCGGCGTCCATCGGACTGCCCGAGGGTTCGCACGCGCAGGCCGTCGACCTGTTCCAGAAGCTCTACCAGTGCTACATGGACACCGACGCGTCGCTGGTCGAGATCAACCCGCTCAACTGCGACAGCAAGGGCAACCTGGTCGCCCTCGACGCCAAGTTCAACTTCGACGCCAACGCACTGTTCCGCCACCCCGAGATCGTCGCCTACCGCGACCTCGACGAGGAAGACCCGGCCGAAATCGAGGCCTCGAAGTTCGACCTCGCCTACATCAGCCTGGACGGCAACATCGGCTGCCTGGTCAACGGCGCCGGCCTCGCGATGGCCACGATGGACACCATCAAGCTGTTCGGCGGCGAGCCGGCCAACTTCCTGGACGTCGGCGGCGGCGCCACGGCCGAGAAGGTGACCGAGGCCTTCAAGATCATGCTGAAGAACCCGCACGTCAAGGGCATCCTCGTCAACATCTTCGGCGGCATCATGAAGTGCGACACCATCGCCGCGGGCGTCATCGAGGCGTGCCAGAAGGTGAACCTGTCGGTGCCGCTGGTCGTGCGCATGAAGGGCACGAACGAGGAACTGGGCAAGAAGATGCTGGCCGACTCCGGCCTGCCCATCATCGCCGCAGACACGATGGCCGAAGCGGCCACCAAGATCGTCGCTGCCGTCGCCTAAGCCCAGTCAAGGATCAAACAATGTCGATCTACATCAACAAAGACACCAAGGTCATCACCCAGGGCATCACGGGCAAGACCGGTCAGTTCCACACGCTGGGTTGCCAGGCCTACGCCAACGGCCGCGCCGCGTTCGTCGCGGGCGTGAACCCGAAGAAGGCCGGCGAGAAGTTCTCGGACATCCCCATCTACGCGTCCGTCAAGGAAGCCAAGTCGGAAACCGGCGCCACCGTGTCGGTGATCTACGTGCCGCCCGCGGGCGCCGCCGCCGCCATCTGGGAAGCCGTCGAGGCCGACCTCGACCTGGTGGTCGCGATCACCGAAGGCATTCCCGTGCGCGACATGCTGATGGTGCGCAACAAGATGCGCGCCAAGGAAGCCGCCGGCGGCAAGAAGACGCTGCTGCTGGGCCCCAACTGCCCGGGCCTGATCACGCCCGATGAAATCAAGATCGGCATCATGCCGGGCCACATCCATCGCAAGGGCCGCATCGGCGTCGTCAGCCGCTCCGGCACGCTGACGTACGAAGCGGTGGCGCAGCTGACCGAGATCGGCCTGGGCCAATCGTCGGCGGTGGGCATCGGCGGCGACCCGATCAATGGCCTGAAGCACATCGACGTGATGAAGGCGTTCAACGACGACCCCGAAACGGATGCTGTCATCATGATCGGCGAGATCGGCGGCCCGGACGAGGCCGACGCGGCGCGCTGGTGCAAGGACAACATGAAGAAGCCGATCGTCGGCTTCATCGCGGGCGTCACGGCCCCGGCCGGCAAGCGCATGGGCCACGCCGGCGCGCTGATCTCCGGCGGCGCCGACACCGCCGACGCGAAGCTCGAGATCATGGAAGCCTGCGGCTTCACGGTCACGCGAAACCCGTCGGAAATGGGCAAGCTCTTGAAGGGCCTCCTGTAAGACGACATTGTTAAAACCGGCGGCTTCGCGGCGTCACGCAGCCAAACTGAACGGAAGCTTGCGAGTCGCAGTTAGACTGCAGGCCGGCACGACAAGGAGCCTTCGGGCTCCTTTTCTTTTGCGCCGCCCGCTTTCAGCCGACACTCGACCTCCCCGTGGACATCCTCCTGACACCCGACTTCTGGGCCGCCCTCGGCTCCATCATCCTGGCCAACGTGCTGCTGTCGGGAGACAACGCCGTGGTCATCGCGATGGCCGCGCGGGGGCTGCCGGAACGCCAGCAGAAGAAGGCGATCGTCTTCGGCAGCGGCGCCGCGATCGTCATGCGCATCGTGCTGACGTTGATTGCCGTGAAGATGCTGGGACTGCCCTGGCTGAAGCTGGCCGGCGGCCTGGCGCTGCTGTGGATCGGCGCCAGGCTGATGTCGGACGAGGACGATCAGCACGACCGCGAGGCCAGGCCGATCGGCGTCGGCGCGGCGATCCGCACGATCCTGCTGGCCGATCTCGTGATGAGCCTGGACAACGTGCTCGCGGTCGCCGCGGCGGCGCAGGGCAACACGCTGCTGCTGGTGATCGGCCTGGCCGTCAGCGTCCCGCTGATCGTGTTCGGCAGCACGCTGATCCTGAGGATGATGGAACGCCTTCCACTCATCATCACCGCGGGCGCCGCGCTGCTGGGCTGGCTGGCCGGCGAAATGATGCTCACCGACCCGGCGATCCACCGCTGGTTCCCCGAGGTGCCGGAGTCGGCCGTGCGCATCGCGGGCGTCATCGGGGCGGGGTTGGTCGTCATCGTCGGCAAACTGCTGCAGCGGCGCGCAAAAAGTCGCGCCTGATGTCGCGCGCGCTCGACGGCGCGTGACGAAAGCCGCAGGGAGCGCGCTTACGACAATCACCGGGTTGACGACCGCGCCGACAGCGGCCAATCTAGTGGGATGCCGCGCTCCTCGCTCCCGAAGCCGACGCCGTCGTCCTCGACGGCGCCGCCGGCGTGGTTCCGCTTGAAACGCATGTTCGGCCTGGCCGCCGCGGAGCGCGCGGCGCAGCCCTCCGGATGGCACGGCAAGGCTGCCCGCAACGGCGATCCCGCGGCCATGCCCAGGATCACGGACTACGAGCTGCGCCACGTGATCGCCCGCAACGACCGCGCGACGATCTACCAGGCCACCGAGCGCAGCACCGGCCGGCTGATCGCGCTGAAGACGGTGCGCATCGGCAACACCAGCGGCACCGACCGCGGGTTGTGGCGCGAACGCTTCCTGCGCGAGGCCGAGGCCGCGGCGCGCCTGAAGCACGAATACATCGTGGCGGTGTACGCGGGCGGCGTGCAGGGCGAGGGCGACGCCACCACCGGCTGGCTGGCGATGGAATGGGTGCACGGCACCGACATGTCGCGCTACGCCTGCGCCAACCGCATGCTGCCCGAGGGCGTGGTCGTCGGCATCTGCCAGCGCGTGGCGCTCGCGCTGGATCTGGCGCACCGCTCGGGCATCGTCCACCGCGACATCAAGCCCTCCAACATCCTGTTCGACCCGACGACGGGCACCGTCAAGGTCACGGATTTCGGCTCGGCGCGCGTCGCCGACACCGCCGCCACGCGCAGCGGCGTCATGTTGGGCACGCCCGCCTACATGGCGCCGGAGCAGCTGGCCGGCGCCGATGCCACCGCGCAGTGCGACCTCTACGCGCTGGGCGTGCTGCTGTTCGAGCTGCTGATCGGACGCCGCCCGTTCGAGGCCGACTCGATGGGCGACCTGCTCGCGCGCATCGCCCACCAGACGCCGCCGCGCGTGCGCACGCTGCGCCCCGAGTTGCCGCCGCTGCTGGACGACATCGTTGCCCGCCTGCTGGCGAAGACGCCTGGCCTGCGCCAGGAAAATGCGCACCAGGTCGCCCTCGAACTGCGGCTGGCGCGCCAGCAGTGCGCCGCCGCCGAGCCTGGCAGCGCCGCCGCGGAGTGGCCCGATACGGCGCCCGGCCACGATCCCCTGAACGACCTGACGGCATCGCACCCATTCCAAGGCACAATCGCCAGCTAACACGCGCGAATCCCAGTTTCGCCGCATCCTGCCGTCCTCATGATCCTTGAGTTCTTCAGCGTTACTGATACCGGCCGCGCACGCCGCAACAACGAAGACTCCGTGGCGCTCGACGAAGCCGGGCGCATCGCGGTGCTGGCCGACGGCATGGGCGGCTACAACGCGGGCGAAGTGGCGAGCGGCATGGCGTCGGAGCGCGTCAAGGGCGAGCTCGGGCAACGGCTGAAGTCGCTGGGCGCCACGCCCACCGAAGCCGAGATCAAGACGGCGCTGCTGGACGCCGTCGACAGCGCCAATCGCGAGGTGTTCGACGCCGCGATGTCGCACCCCGAATATGCCGGCATGGGCACGACGCTGGTCGTGGCCGTCTATCGCGGCGACCGCCTGTGGCTGGGCCACATCGGCGATTCGCGCGGCTACCGTTTCCGCAACGGCCACCTCGAACAGCTCACGCGCGACCACTCGTTGCTGCAGGAGCAGATCGACGCCGGCCTGATCACGGCGGAACAGGCGGCCTATTCGATGCACAAGAATCTGGTTACACGTGCGGTGGGGGTCGATGAACTGGTCGACCTCGAAATCCACGATTATCCGGTTGAGCCGGGCGATCTGCTGTTGATGTGCTCCGACGGCCTGTCCGACATGCTCACCGACGAGCAGATCGAACAGCTGTTGCGAACCAACGACAGCCTGCCTGCGGCGGGTGCGATGCTGGTGCAGGCTGCCAATGCGGCTGGCGGGCGAGATAATATCGCGGTAATACTGGCGCGCGCCAAGCCGGGCACTCGGGACTTCGCGAAGTCCTGGTGGTCGTTCTGGCGCTGAACCGAGCCGGTCGTGGATTACCGGACGATGAATTACAAAGAGCGCTGCGGCGTTTCCGATAAGCGGTCACTAGGCCGCGAGAGAAACTGAGGTTTTCTAAATGGGCAAACTCGTCGTCTCGCTCGATAACGTCGTGATCAAGGAGTTCCAGATCACGAAAGAGCGCACAACGCTCGGCCGCCGGCCGTACAACGACATCGTGATCGACAACCTCGCCGTCAGCGGCGAGCACGCGGTGCTGACCGCGGCGCAATCCGATGTGTTCATCGAAGACCTGAACAGCACCAACGGCACCTACATCAACGGCAAGGCGGTCAAGAAGCAGCTGCTGTCGAACAACGATGTCGTCGAGGTCGGCAAGTACCGCATCAAGTTCCTGGCCGAGGACGCCGAGGACTACGAGAAGACGATGATCCTGCGCCCCGGCGCGTTCGGCCGTGCGCCGGGCGTGATCGGTGCGCCGCCCACGGCCGCCACGCCGCCGGCCGCCGGCCCGGCGTCGATCAAGGTGCTCAATGGCGGCGCCGCCGGCCGCGAAGTGCTGCTCACCAAGGTCGTCACCACGGTCGGCAAGCCGGGCGTGCAGGTGGCCTCGGTCACCAAGCGTCCGGGCGGCTACGTGCTGTCGCATGTCGAAGGCTCGCGCCGTCCCAGCGTCAACGGCCAGCCCGTCGGCGAGGAGTCGATCTCGCTGAAGCACGGCGACATCATCGATCTGGCCGGCACGCAGATGCAGTTCGTCCAGAACTGATTCTTCGGTTCCTTTCTCGAGTCGCGGCGTGATCACCCCGCCCGACCGGGAGCCGGCCTCCACCCAGGTGCCTCACACCGGGTATCACACCGAATTCCACTCGGACGCCCCCGCGCCGCAGTCGTTCTGGCAGCGCGCCCTGCAGCGGCTCCAGCGCTGGGATCCGGCGCTGCGCCTGTCGCTCGTCGCCGCCGCGCTGTGGCTGGTCGGCGCGTGGCACGTGGTGGTCGCTCCGATCGCGCCGCTGACCCGGCTGGAGCTGGCGCTGGACGACGTGCGCCAGTCCGCCGCGCTGTCGCCGGTGGCCAAGCCGCGCGACGACATCGTCATCATCGACATCGACGACGCCAGCCTGCGCGCCCTCGGCCGCTGGCCCTGGCCGCGCGACCGGCTCGCGCAACTGGTCGAGACGCTGTTCGACGACGATCACGCCGCGGCGCTGGGCATCGACCTCGTGCTCGCCGAGCCCGACGACCAGGCGCGCACCGTGCGGGACGCGCTGGCCTCGCTGACGCAACTGGCGCCCGACGACGCGGCGCTGCGCGCGGGCGTCGCGCGCTGGCAGGGCACGCTGGAGGCGCGCGCCGACCACGACGCGCGCCTGGCCCGGGCCCTGTCGGGGCATCTCGTGACGCTGGCCTATCACTTCAACCACCAGGCCGAGCCGCGGGCGCCGGGCAGCGCGGCGGGCGTCGCGCCGCCGCCAGTCACCGAGGCCGACGTGCTGCCCGCGAGCGCGTTGGCGATGACGCCGTGGCAAGGCGTCGAGGTGCCGGTGCCGGCGCTGCTGCGCGCCGCGTCGGGTGCCGGCTTCATCAACGCGCTGCCGGACGCCGACGGCGAGCTGCGGTCGACGCTGCTGGTGACCGGCTACGGCGGTGCCGTCTACGAATCGTTCGCGCTGTCGCTGTGGCGGCAGTGGCATCACGTGAGCGCGCTGCGGCCGGTGATCCGGCGCGGCGAGGCCGGCGGTCCGCCGCGGCTGACCGGCCTGCAGCTGACCTCGGCCGACGGCGAACCGCTGCGCGCGTTGCGCGTGGACCCGCGCGGCGCCGTCACGCTGCCGTACCGCGCCGCGCTGCACCCGGGCACGTCGCCGGGCACCGGGCGCTTCCGCTACATCTCCGCCGCCGACGTCCTCGCGCACCGCGTGGGCGCGCGCGAGCTGGGCGGCCGCGTCGTTCTGCTGGGAAGCTCGGCGCCGGGGCTGGCCGATCTGCGCGCGACGCCCGTGCACCGCGCGCTGCCCGGCATCGAGGTGCACGCGCAGCTGATGGCCGGCCTCGAGGACAACGACCTGAGCGTGCGCCCCGACTGGTCGCCCGGCTTCGAGCTGCTGCTGTTGGCGCTCGTGCTCGCGGCAGTGACGATGGCCGTGCGACGCCTCGCCGGGCCGGTCGCGGTGCTGGCGCTGCTGTTGATCCTCGCGCTGCTGCTGCTGTGCGACCTGTGGGCGCTCACCGGCCGCGGCTGGACCATCCCGATCGCGGCGCCGCTGGCCGCGGGCCTGCTCACCGGCGTGCTGGGCATCGTCGCCAACTACCTGCGCGAATGGCATTCGCGCCGCTCGCTGGCACAGCTGTTCGGCCACTACCTGCCGCCCGAGCGCGTGCGCGCGATGGCCAGCGATCCGGAGCGCTTTCTCGATGTCGCCAGCAGCGCCGAGAACCGCGAGCTGACGGTGCTGTTCTGCGACCTGCGGGGCTTCACGCCGATGTCCGAGAAGATGCCGCCGGAGCGCCTGCGCGAGCTGCTGAACCTGTACTTCCTGCGCATGAGCCAGATCATCCACGGCCACGGCGGCACGCTGGACAAGTTCATCGGCGACGCCGTGATGGCGTTCTGGGGCGCGCCGCAGCCCGACGATCAGCATGCCGCGCACGGCGTGCAGGCCGCGATGGCGATGATCGCCGCCATCGGGCCGCTCAACGACGAGCTCGCCGAGCGCGGGCTGCCGCCGCTGGCGCCCTGCATCGGCCTGGCCACCGGCGTCGTCTGCGTCGGCGATCTCGGATCGTCGCTGCGCCGCAGCTATACGGCGGTCGGCGACGGCGTGAACCTGGCCGCGCGCATCGAGGGGGCGACGCGGACGTACGACGTTGCGCTGCTGGTGGCCGACACCACGCGCGCCGCGGCCGGCGAACTGCCGGGGTGCGAATGGGTGGAGGTCGACGAGGTCGCCGTCAAGGGCCGCAGCCAGCTGGTCACGCTCTACTTGCCGCTGCCCGTGGCGGATGCCGAATGGTCGAGTTCCACGCCCGAAACTGCGCAGGAAATCACGCCGATTCATGAACAACTTGGCCTTTGGCGCCTTGCACGTGATGCGCTGCGAGGGCACCATGGCAAAGGTTCGCGGGAGGTGACGTCACCGTCCGCGCGCGCTGTCGCTCACGCGCGACTGACCGAGCTGCTTGCCGCCCGGCCGGCCTCGCAGCAGCTGCATGCGCTGGCGGCCCACCGGCTCGCCAGGCTCGCAGCCGAAGAAGCCCAAGAACAAGAACTCCCACGTTGATCCCCTCGAGTCACCCTCCGCGTGATCCCCGCATGAAAATCCAGGTCCTCGGCTGCTCCGGGTCGATCGCGCGCGACAGCCGCACCACCAGCTTCCTGCTCGACGAGGACGTGCTGATCGACGCCGGCACCGGCGTCGGCGATCTCTCGCTCGACGCGCTGGAGCGCATCGACCACATCCTGCTCACGCATTCGCACCTGGACCACGTGCTGGGCGTGCCGTTGCTGGCCGACAGCGTGCTGCGCCGGCGCCAGGCGCGCGGCGCCGCGCCGATAGAGGTGCACGCGCTGCCCGAGACCCTGGCCGTGCTGCGCGAGCACCTGTTCAACAACCATCTGTGGCCCGACTTCACGCGCCTGCCGACGGCCGAATATCCGGTGCTGCGCTTCGTGCCGTTCGAGGTCGGCCAGGTGCTCGAGCTCGGCGGCCGCCGCATCGAGGTGCTCAGCGCGCGCCACTCCGTGCCGGCCTGCGGCTTCGCCGTCCACGGCCCGGCGGGCGGACGCGGCGCCTGGGTCTTCAGCGGCGACACCGGCCCCAACCCGCCGTTCTGGGAACGCATCGCGCAGTTCCCGGTGGCGCACGTCGTCGTCGAGACGGCCTTCAGCGAACCGGAGTGCCGCCTGGCCAAGGCCAGCGGCCACCACTGCCCGAGCTCGCTCGCGGCCGAGCTGGCCGCCGCGCCGCCGGATGCCCGCATCTACATCACCCACATCAAGCCGGGCGAGATCGACGCCGTCATGGCCGGACTGCGCGCGCTCAAGCGCGAACGTCCCCTGATGGAACTGCTGAAGGGCGACACGTTCGAGCTTCATTGAGCCGGGCGAGCCGCGGGCCGACGAGCAGGGCTGCGTAGGGGATCCTCGATCCTGCGAGGAGGTCTCGCGGGCATTTGTCACGCTTCAGGAGCGGGAATGCCTCCTGCAAGGCTGGCGCAACCTGTCAGGATGCCGATAGACTTCCGACAGCTTTCCAGCCCGCCTTCCCGGAGTTCCAGAATGAAGCGTACCGTCCAACAGGGTTTCACCCTGATCGAACTGATGATCGTCGTCGCGATCATCGGCATCCTTGCCGCCGTCGCCCTGCCTGCGTACCAGACCTACACCGTCAAGGCGAAGATCTCGGAAGTGACGCTGGCCGCGTCGCAGTGCCGCACCACGATCTCCGAGGTCTACCAGACCGGCTCGTCGGCACCGGCCGCCGGCAACTGGGGCTGTGAGTCCTCTTCGGGCAGCCGCTACGTCAGCAACGTCACGACCGACAAGAACGGCTCGGTCAGCGTGACCGTTTCGACCGACAGCTCCCTGCCGACCGCCATTCAGGGCGACGTGCTGACCCTGGTGCCGCAGAATTCCGCCAACACGACGCTGACGGGCACGGTGGGCTCGACGCAGATCTACAAGTGGGTCTGCGGTTCCACCACCACCACGCCGGCGACCTCGTCCAATCTCACGAAGTACCTGCCGGGTTCGTGCCGCGGCTGATCGTCGCCGACCATGCTTGGGAAAAAGGGCGCTTCGGCGCCCTTTTTCGTACTCGCCAACGAATGCGGCACGGGGCAGAATCAGTGACACTTTCAGTCGATGTGACAAATTTCGTCACTCCTGCGGGCCGCAAATCGGCGGACCGCCGGGTCGCTCTGACAGGGTGCGTCACCTGGCGTGAAAATGTCACGCTCAGGATTGTCAATTTGCCGGCGACCTCGCTGGCATGGCATTCGCTTACAGCATGAGGGCGAATGTCTCCCGTCGATTCACAGTCGACTCTCCTCTCAATTCCTGGAGTATCAAATGAAGCGTACCGTCCAACAGGGTTTCACCCTGATCGAACTGATGATCGTCGTCGCGATCATCGGTATCCTCGCCGCCGTCGCCCTGCCCGCGTACCAGACGTACACCGTCAAGGCGAAGATCTCGGAAGTGACGCTGGCCGCGTCGCAGTGCCGCACCACGATCTCCGAGGTCTACCAGACCGGCTCGTCGGCTCCGACCGCCGGCAACTGGGGCTGTGAGTCCTCTTCGGGCAGCCGCTACGTCAGCAACGTCACGACCGACAAGAACGGCTCGGTCAGCGTGACCGTTTCGACCGACAGCTCCCTGCCGACCACCATTCAGGGCGACGTGCTGACGCTGGTGCCGCAAGACAGCACCAACACGACGCTGACGGGCACGGTTGGCTCGGTCCAGATCTACAAGTGGGTCTGCGGTTCCACCACCACCACGCCGGCGACCTCGTCCAACCTGACGAAGTACCTGCCGGGTTCGTGCCGCGGCTAATCACGTCTTGACGTGATCGACCTGAAAGAGGTGCTTCGGCACCTCTTTTTCATGGTGGAGCCCCTTCGGAAGCACCGGCCGCCGGCGGCAGTTCCGGGTGAGGGGACAAGCGAAAGAGGTGCTGCGGCACCTCTTCTCGCTGGCGTGCACGGATGCCTCGCACGCGTCGGGGCACGCGCCAGCGACAATGCGCGACTGTGGACACAGGGGAACAGATGATCGAACTGTCGGTAGTCGTCCCGACGTACAACGAGCGACCCAATGTCGGCGAGCTGGTCAGGCGTCTGGACGCCGCGCTGCGCGACCACCGATGGGAAGTCGTCTTCGTCGACGACGATTCGCCGGACGGCACCGCGGACGAGGTGCGGGCGCTGGCCCAGGCCGACTTGCGCGTGCGCTGCATCCGGCGGCTCGGCCGCCGCGGACTGTCGCGCGCCGTCGTCGAAGGCATCCTCAGCACCGCGGCGCCCGTGGTCGCGGTGATCGACGCCGACCTGCAGCACGACGAGACGGTGCTGCCCACGATGCTGCGGCGCCTGGCGGGCGAATCCGAGCAAGCGCCGGCGGACGTCGTCGTGGCGAGCCGCTACGCGGCGGGCGGCGGGCTGGCGGGATGGGACGGCGAGCGCGAGCGCATGAGCCGCTTCGCCACCGTGCTCGCCAATCGCATGGTGCCCACCGGGCTCACCGATCCGATGAGCGGCTTCTTCGTGATGCGCCGCGAGGCCTTCGACCAGGCCGTGCGGCAGCTCTCGGGCGAGGGCTACAAGCTGCTGCTGGACCTGCTCGCATCGGCGCCGGTGCCGCTGCGTCTGGCCGAAGTGCCGTTCACGTTCAAGCCGCGTGTCGCGGGCGAGAGCAAGCTCGATTCCGCGGTGCTGTGGGAGTTCGCCCTGCTGTTGATCGACAAGAAGTTCGGTCGCTGGATCCCCGCGCGCTTCCTGCTGTTCTCGCTGGTCGGCGTGTCCGGCGTCTTCATCCACTTCGCGGTGCTGACGCTGCTGTTTCGCGGTGTCGGCGTCGACTTCACGGCCTCCCAGGCCGCTGCGACGATCGTCGCGATGACGTCCAACTACGCGCTGAACAACTCCCTGACCTATCGCGATCAGCGCCATCGCGGCCTGGGCTGGCTGCGCGGGTTGCTCACGTTCTACGCCGTGTGCGGCTTCGGCGTGATCGCCAACGTCGGCGTCGCCGGCTTCCTGTTCGAGCGCCAGGGCTGGGCCTTGGCCGCGGCGGCGGGCGCGCTCGTCGGGACGGTCTGGAACTACGCCGCCACGCGGGCCGTCACATGGAAAGCGCGATGACCCGGTCGATCCGCGCAGGCTCGCAGGCGAGCTTGGCCACGCTCGCCGCGGTCGCGCTCGCCATCGTGCTGATCCTCGTGCTCACGGTCGTTCCGCTGGCCAACAACGACGTCTGGATCCTGATGAAGGTCGGCGAACTGATCGTCCAGACGGGCAAGATCCCGCAGACCATCCTGTTCGCGTTCACCACGGTCGCCGACAACCACTTCAATGCGCACGAGTGGCTCGTCTCGGTGATCTACCACGAGTTCGACAATGTCTTCGGACTCGCCCGGCTGAAGTGGGTGGTCGGCATCTTCGCGCTCGTGCAGTTCTTCCTCAGCGCCAGGCTGGCCTGGCAACGCTCGCGCAGCCTTGGCATCGCGTTGCTGATGGCGCTGCTGGCCATGATCTGCGCCAATGACCGGTTTGTCCTGCGGCCCGAGTTGTTCGCGCTGCTGCTGCTGGTGTGCCTGCTGCTGGCGCTGGACCGCTACCGACGCGATCGTCGATGGACGACGCTGCTGTGGACGATCCCCGTGGCCGTGGTCTGGGCCAATTGCCATGGTTCGTTCCTGCTGGCGCCGGTCGTCACGAGCCTGTTTGCCCTCGGCGAAGCGCTCACGGCCGCGACGGCGGCGACGGGGACCCTGGGCGTCCGGCTGCGCGCGGGATGGCGCGTCGGGTTGCCGTATGCCGTCGCCGCCGTGGCGATGACGGCCGGCTGCGCGATCAATCCCGCCGGCTGGTCGCTGCTGGCGTTTCCGTTCCAGTTGCAGCAGTCCGAGGCGATGCGACGGCTGATCAAGGAGTGGCTGCCGACCTTCTCGCCGCTGTTCATGGAGACGCGGGCCTTCTGGGTCTTCGTGGCCGTGGGGCTGGTCGCGCTGGCAACCGTCGTCGTGCGGCGCCGCTTCCTCGGCTTCACCGACGCGTTGCTGTTCCTGTCGTTCTCGGCCCTTGCGCTGGAGCGCTCGCGCCACATCGTCTGGTTCGGCTTCATCGCGCTGTACGTGTGCTCCGGTCTCGTCCACGGGCTGGCGACCGATCGTCGGCGCGAGTTGCAGTGGCGCGCGGCGAGCGCGGGCTTCGCGTTGATGGCGTTGTGCGTCTGCATCCGCTGGGGCAACGTGGACTACTCCTATTTCTACGACGCGCCGTCGAACAATTTCAGCCCGGCGCTCGTCGCCGAACTCGCCGATCCGGGCGTGCGCGGCAACGTCTTCAACTCGTACGAACTCGGCGGCGAGCTGATCTACCGCGAGTGGCCCCGCCTCAAGCCGTCGATCGACTCGCGAGTCGATTCGTACGGCGACGACTACCTGCTGTTCCACCTTCGGCTGTTGGTGGACGAGAAGCTGCTGAACCTGTTCCTGGAAGGCAACCGCGTCAACTACATGCTGCTGCTCAGGCGCGACCTCGACGCCGGCGTGCGCAGCATGCCGTCGATCCGCGCGAACTGGCGCATCCGTCTGACGGATGGCGACATCTTCCTGATCGAACGCAACGTCCACCTGCCGCCTGCCGACCCGGCGGCACCTTCCCCACCGACCTCCGCACTCCCGTCCGGGTCGACTACCAGGTAGCCGCATGAGACTCCTCGCATTCCTCATGGCCGCGGCACTGCCGATGCTCGTGCACCGGACGTTTCCGCCCATCCTGACGATGGCCAACCAGCTGCTGGCCATCCTGGGCTGGGGCCTGGTGCTGATCATGGTGCCGGCGCCGACGCTCCAGCGCTCGACGCTGCGCGCCGCATCGCCGCTGCTGGCCTTCTTCGCGATGGCCGCCGCGGGCTGCGCGATCGGCATCGTCACCGGCGCGCAGCCGTCGCCGCCGGGTGTCGGCGTGCTGGGCATCATCTGCCTGGCCGGGCTCGTGATGCTGCACGGCGCCAGCGCGGGCGCCGGCGATGCGGCCCGCTACTTCCGGGCGTTCGCGCTCGCCGTGGTCGCCGGCGGTGTCTGTTCCGCCCTGGTCGCCGTCCTGCAGGTGTTCGCCTACCACTCCCTCGACAACGACATCATCGCGTTGCCTGCGCAGGTCGGGCGCGCCAGCGGCAACATCGGCCAGTCCAACCAGTGCGCCGACGCCATGGTCTGGGGCATCATCGGCGTCGTGTCGCTGGCGCGCGCCTGGCATGCTCCGGGCGGCTCGTGGGCGGCGCGGCTGGGCTGGTGTCTTGCCGTGTTGCTCATGCTGGTGGGCATCGTGCTCACGGGCTCGCGTACCGCGTTGGTCTCGATGGTGCTGCTGGCGTTCTGGGGCATCGCCGACCGTCGGCTGGCGCGCCCACTGCGGTTCGGATTGCTGTCGCTGCCGTTCGTCGCCGCGGCGCTCGTCTGGGCCATGGGCGTCCTGACACGCCTGCTAGGCGTTGCGGCGGTGCTGACGGATCGCAGCGACGCGCCCGACATGACGGCCTTCCGCGGCGACATCTGGCGCAACGCGCTGACGCTGATCCACCAGCAGCCGTGGCTGGGCGTCGGATGGGGACAATTCAATTTCGCGTGGAGCCTGACGCCGTCGTTTTCGCGCGGAGCCGGCTTGGTCGACAACGCGCACAACCTGGTGCTGCAACTGGCCGTGGAGCTGGGTGTGCCGGCGGCGCTGGTGATGATGGGACTGCTGTTGCTGGCGCTGTTCCGATCCATCCCTCGTGTCTGGAAGCTCGCCGACGACAGCGGCCTGGCCGCGCGCAGCGCGCTGCTGATCGTGCTCGTCATGGGCCTGCACAGCATGCTCGAATATCCCCTGTGGTTCGCCTACCTGCTGCTGCCCACCGCGTGGGTGTTCGGCCTCGCCGTGGGCACCGCGACCGCGTCCGGCCCGGCCGCGCCGGCGGGCTCCGACGCGGCGCGCGTGGCAGCGCGCAACTGGCGCGCCGTGGGCGGCATGATGGTGGTGCTCGCCGCGTCGGCGTGGATCGACTACCTCAACATCGTCGACCTGTTCTTGCCCCGATCGACGTCCCTGCCGTTCGACGAGCGCATCGCGCGAGCCCAGGCGAGCCCGCTGTTCTCCAACCAGGCCGACTACGTGGCGGTCACCGACCGGCCGCTGAATCCGGCGATGTTGCCGCTGATCGAACGTTCGTCGCATGTGCTATTCAACGGCCGCCTGATGTTCGCCTGGGCCAACCTGCTCTATGAGAAGGGCGAGGTCGACAAGGCGCGCTACATGGCCGCCCGCCTGCGCGAGTTCAACCTGTCGGGCCCGAAGCCCTGGTATGCGCCCTGCGACGATCCGGCGGTGACGGCCAAACCGTTCCAGTGCCTGCCGCCGGACCACCCGCTGACCTGGCGCGACTTCAGGTAGCCGGAAGCCTCGCGCGGCGGCGGAGCCGCCGGCGGCCCGGATTCGCGTTACCCTCTGCACCGTTTTCGCCGTCTCGCGCGGCGCGAGCCGGCCCCTGCCAGCCGGCCCTTCTTCATATGCCGCAATGACCAGTCAAACCTTTCCCGGCGACCGCGCGGACATCCGCATCATCGTCTACGCGCTCGCGCTGATCTTTCCGCCGCTGCTGGCCTACAACCGCACGCCGTCGGCGACGCAACTCAACGAACTGCTGTGCGTGCTCGGCTGGGGCCTGTGCCTGCTGGCCGCCAACCGGATCCCGCATGGCACCGTGCGCCGCGGCGCGACGGTGTGGCTGGCGCTGGCGTTGGGCATCCTCAGCGTGGCCGTCATCGGCTCGTGGACGCTCGGCTCGCTGCCGACCTCGCTCGCCTTGCCGCCGCTGCTGCTGCTGGTGGCCGCCAGCTTCGTCGCCACGCTCGGGGCGCGCGTCGCGCAGGGCGGCGACGAGGACGGCCTGCAGGCGTTCGCGCCGTTCGCGTTCGGCATGTTGACCGTGGGCGTCCTCAGCGCGCTGATCGCCATCATCCAGGTGCATTTCCCGAAGCTGGCCGACGGCACGTTCATCGCGCAGTCCGGCATTCCCGGACGCGCGGTCGGCAACCTGCGCCAGCCCAATCACCTCGCGAGCCTGCTCGTCTGGTCGGCGATCGCCCTGGTGCCCCTCGTCGAATGGCGACGCATCCCGCGCTGGCTCGGCGCGGTGCTGCTGCTGTTGATCATGTATGGCGTGTTCCTGAGCGGCTCGCGCACGGGCCTGATCGGCGGCGCCATCGTGCTGGTGCTCTGGGCCGTCTGCGACTGGAGCCTGTCGGTCAGCACGCGCGTCGCGCTGGTCGTCGGCGTCGCATTCGCCTGCGCGCTGCCGTGGATGAGCGTGCATCTGTCGTTCATGCCGCACGCGGTGGGGACGGCCACCCGCGCGTCCGACGGCGACAGCTCCCACTTCGCGATCTGGAAGAACGCCGTCGAGATGGTGCGCCAGCAGCCGTGGCTGGGCGTGGGCTGGGGCGAGTTCAACTTCGCGTGGACGCTGACGCCGTTCCCGCACCGCCCCACCGCGTTCTTCGACCATACGCACGACCTGCCGCTGCAGCTGATCGTGGAACTCGGCCTGCCGCTCGCGCTGCTGGTGCTGGGGCTGATGATCGTGGCGCTGGTGCAGGGGCTCATTCGCGCCTACCGGACCCAGGGCGAGGCGGGCCACGGCGCGCGCGCGGCCTGGGTGATGATCCTGATGATCGCGGCGCACAGCCTCGACGAATACCCGCTCTGGTACGCCTATTTCCTGCTGCCCGCGGCGTGGGCCTGGGGCTTCACGCTCGGCTCGGGCCCGGCGCCGAAGGTCGCCGCGGAGCCGGCGTTGAGCGGCGTCGTCGGCGGCCGTCCGGTCGATCCCGGCAAGCTCGTGCGCCTGAGCAGCGAGGGCTCGGGCCTGCGCTGGTTCGGCGTCGCGATGGTGGTGGTGGCGTTGATCTCCACGTGGGACTACTGGCGCGTCTCGATGATCTTCGTCGACGACGCCGGCCTCGCGCCGCTGCCCGAGCGCATCGCGGCCGGCCAGACCAGCCCGTTCTTCGCGCACCACGCCGACTACGCGGACGCCACCACCGCCGATCCGCCGTCGAAGGCGCTCGGCGCCTTCGAACGCTCCACGCACTCGCTGCTCGACAGCCGCCTGATGATGGCGTGGGCCAACGCGCTGGCCGAGAGCGGCCAGACGGAGCGCGCGCGCTACCTGGTCGGGCGCCTGAAGGAGTTCGACAAGACCGACACCGAGGAGTTCTTCGCGCCGTGCGCCGACACCACGCTCGCGGTCAAGCCGTTCCAGTGCCAGCCGGAGCCGAGCGGGCTGACCTGGCGCGATTTCCGCTGAAAGCAGAAGGCCCGCGACGCGGGCCTTTTTCGTCCGGGGCCCGAGTCAGGGACTCGTCCACGACCCCGACTTGCCGCCGTGCTTCTCCAGCACCCGGATGTCACCCATCACCATGCCGCGGTCGATCGCCTTGACCATGTCGTAGACCGTCAGCAGGCCGACCTGCACGGCCGTCAGCGCCTCCATCTCGACACCGGTGCGGCCCAGCGTCTCGGCCTGCACGGTGCAGTGCACGGCGCCGGCGGCCGCGTCGATCGCGAAGTCCACCTGCACGTGCGTCAGCGGCAGCGGATGGCACAGCGGGACGAGCTCCGACGTGCGCTTGGCGGCCTGGATCGCGGCGATGCGCGCGACGCCGAGGACGTCGCCCTTCTTCGCGCTGCCCTCGGCGATCGCGGCGAGCGTGGCGGGCTGCATGCGGATCGAGCCGGTCGCGCGCGCGATGCGGCGGGTCTCCGCCTTGCCTCCGACGTCCACCATGTGGGCCTGGCCCTGGGCGTCGAAGTGCGTGAGGCCGGAGGCGGCCGGGGAGTCGGGCGAGTCGTTCATGGAACCTTGCGGGGACGGCGGCGATCCGACGGCGGACACCGCGAATGCGCGCCGAAAGCGGCGCGCTACATGGCCGATACACGGCGGTGTCATCATAGCGACCGCGTGCCGCCCATCGGCCGCCGAACCGACCGGACAGGAAAGCTCCTCCCCTTGCGCCCGAATCTCTCGACTCTCGCCGCCGCCGCTTGCCTCGCGCTGAACCTTTTCACCGTGCAGGCGGCGCCGGCTGCCCCGCTGAACCTGCCGGCGCTCGGCGAGGCCGAAGGCGACGAGTTCAGCATCGACGACGAGAAGAAGCTCGGCGACGCGATCATGCGCCAGATCCTGCCCGACCCGGCGGTGGTCGACGATCCGGTGCTCTATCAGTACCTGATGTCGATCTTCGGGCCGCTGCACGAGGCCGCGCTCAAGCTCGGCAACATCAGCGCGGAGCAGGAAGAAAAGCTCGCGTGGCAGCCGTTCCTCGTCGACGACACCGAGTTCAACGCGTTCGCGCTGCCCGGCGGCTACATGGGCGTGAACCTCGGGCTGATCGCGCAGGCGGACACGCGCGACGAAATGGCTTCGGTGCTGGGCCACGAGCTGTCGCACATCACGCAGCGCCACATCGCGCGCAGCATGGTGGCCAACAAGCACCAGAGCATCGTGGCGATGGCCGCGATGCTGATCGGCCTGCTGGCCTCGACCCGGGCGCGCAACGGCGACGTGCCGATGGCCGTGATCCAGGGCAGCCAGGCCGCCGCCGCCACCGCCCAGCTGACCTTCTCGCGCCAGATGGAGACCGAGGCGGACACCTTCGGCCAGGAGGTGATGACCGAGGCCGGCTTCTCGCCCGCAGGCATGGCCGACATGTTCAGCAAGCTGGAGATGGTCAGCCGTCTCAACGACAACAACCAATACCCCTGGCTGCGGTCGCACCCGTTGACGATCGAACGCATCGCCGCGGCGCGCCTGCGCGCGCGCGAGGGTAAGCCGCAGGATCCGGCCCTGAGCCACCTGACCGAACATTCGCTGATGAAGGCGCGCGCTCGCGCGCTGATGGACACCTCCGACGTCGCGTTGCGCCGCATGCAGGGCCAGGCGCGCCTGAACGCGCCGTTGACCGACGCCGAACGGCTGGGCATTCTCTACGGCGGCGCGCTGGCCTCGATGGAGCTGCATGACTTCCCGTCCGCGACCGCGATGCTTGCCACCGCCGACGAGGTGATGGCGCGTCACGCCGCGCAGGTCGCGGCTCAACAGAACGCGCCGCCGCTGCCGCCGGCGCCGCCGGCCCAGGTGGTCGTCACGCCGCAGCTCTATCCGATCGAGCCCGAGGTGGCGCGCGACTTCCTGCTGCTGCGCGTGGAGGGAGCCGTCGCCAAGCGCTCCGCGCCCGAGATGGTGACCGCCATCGCTGCGCTCGGCAACGACCGCTCGCGCCCGGCGACGATGGCGCGCGCCGACGCCGCCATTGCCCGCGCCGCGGCGCGCGATCCGAGCGCGGGCGCCGCGCTGCAGCAGTGCGTCGAGTCGCTGCAGACCTGGGTCGCCGAACGCCCGCGCGACGTGCTGGCGTGGACGGAGCTGTCGCAATGCGCCGAGCCGCTGGGCCAGAAGCTGCGCGCGATCCGCGCCGAGGCCGAGGCGCACGCGGCGCAGGGCGACCTGATGGGCGCGATCGACCGCATGCGCGCCGGGCAGAAGCTGACGCGCAGCGGCCGCGTCGATTTCGTCGAGGCCTCGATCATCGATTCACGGCTGCGCGAGCTCGAGGCCATCCGGCGCCAGCTGATCAAGGACAACCACGGCCGGGATCCCGACCAGCAGTGACGGTTCGCAGATTCAGTCCTCGAACAGGTGCTCGATGGCGACGTCGATGATCGTCGAGGCGATGCTGTAGATCACGGAGCCGATCAGCGCGGAGCCGAAGCCGTCCACCTTGAAGCCGGCCAGCAGGCCCGCCGCGGCCCAGAACATCAGCGCGTTGATCACGAACAGAAACAGCCCCAGCGTCAGCACCGTGACGGGCAGCGTCAGCAGCACCAGCAGCGGCCGCACCAGGATGTTGAGCAGGCCCAGCACCAGCGCGGCGACGAGCGCCGCGCCGAAGCTGTTGACGGAGACGCCGGGCGACAGGTGCGCCACGAGCAACAGCGCGGCGGCCAGCAGCAGCCAGCGGACGATGAGTTTCATGACGTGGGCGGAGGGTTGGGGACTGCGTCGGATTGTGAAGCAAGCGCGCCTCGTCCGTCACGCATCGTCGCCGCGCGGGCCGCGCATGGCCGCGCATGGCCGCCCAAATCGCGCGGGGGCGACGAACCTGCAGGCGGCGTGCCCGTCCGCGTCGCGTGCGGGACAACCCGGAGCCATGCGTGCGTGGCCAAGCGCGAAATGCAGGCCGCGAAACGCGAGCGAGGCTCATCGCGGCAACGCGCGGCAATTTGCAAAATACCGCCAGGGGTATACGAAAATCTGCGGCGATCCCTCCTCTGCAGGGCCGAATGACGCCTCCACGAGACAAAAACTTGCTTTTCACTCGTGAGATTGCTGATTTTCATAGGTGGAGTGGCTTCTCACGCACTGCATGAGGCAGTACCATTCGTTTCGCTGAGATCTGCAGAGAAACGAGAGTTCATGCGACGCTCACCCAGACCCCGGCGCATCAAAACCTCTTGATGGAGAGAATCAACATGGCAACTGCAACGAAGAAGGCCGCCCCGGCCAAGAAGGCTCCGGCCAAGAAGGCCGCTCCGGCGGCGAAGAAGGCAGCACCGGCAAAGAAGGCCGCTGCTCCCGCAAAGAAGGCGGCACCGGCCAAGAAGGCGGCTACTCCGGCGAAGAAGGCCGCTCCGGCCAAGAAGCGCACTCCCAACGCCGCGTTCATGAAGGCGATGACGCCTTCGCCGACGCTGGCGGCCGTGATCGGCTCCACGCCGATCCCGCGCACCGAAGTCACCAAGAAGGTGTGGGAGTACATCAAGAAGAACGGCCTGCAGGACAAGGCCAAGCGCACGATGATCAACGCCGACGCCAAGCTGAAGGAAATCTTCAAGAAGGCGCAAGTCTCGATGTTCGAGATGACGAAGCTGATCAACAGCCACCTGAGCTGATCGCCCGGGGCCGCCGTGCGCGGCCGCCGACGAGATGTTCCAGAACCGGCGCCGCGACGCAAGTCGCCGCGCCGGTTTTTTTATTGCCCGCCGGTTGCCGCGAGGCGCGTTGCGTGCCGCCCCGATATCCCTGCGGACCGCGACGGAAGTCACGTAACGATGTGTGACCCGCAGGCAGAATGCACGACAGGAGCGCGGCCCATCACGGCGTGGGCGAGGCCGGCCCTTTATAAACATCGTTGTTGAGGTCCGATTGAGATACGAAATGAGCATCGAGCGCAGCACCGAACTGCTGCGCCAGGCGTTGCCATGGATGTCGCGCCAGCGGGCCGGGCTGCATCCCGTCAGCTACGCCGTCTGGTTCGACTACGTCGCCCAGACGAACCCGCCCTTGCGCGCGGCCATCGACGAGCACCTGGCGCGCGAAGGCGCGCTCGACGAATTCGCCACCGACGCGCTGTTCAGGCGCCACGTGGCCGACGTCGACCCCGAGACCGCGCAGCGCGTGGTCGACCAGATGCAGCGCGTGCTCGGCGGCATCGGCGAATCCGCCAACGCCGCCGGCGCCCACGCCGCGCGCTACAGCGCCTCGCTGGCCCAACTGGCCGTCGCGCTGGTTCAGGGCGATACGGTCAGGGGTATCTGGTACGAAGCCGAACCCGGCACCGGCCGCAACGGCCCGGCGCCGCGCAAGCTGGCCGACGTCGTCGCGGAGGTGATCGCCGACACCGGCACGATGCGCAGCCAGATCGGCGGCCTGCAGCAACGCCTGGCCGACAGCCGGCGCGAGATCGACCGCCTGCGCGAGGAGGTACGCCGCGCCCGCGAGGAATCGCTGCGCGACTCGCTGACCGGCCTGTCCAACCGGCGCGCGTTCGACCACGCGCTGGCCGCCTGCCTCGCGGCGCCGCGCGCCCCGACGCCGGCCGCGACGGCGCGGGACGCCCAGGCCGCGATCGACGCCGCCAAGGCCGCCGCGGCCGGCCGTCCGCCGTCCCCGGCGGAGCCGACCGCGGCCGCCGCCGTGCGCGGCCCGTGGCTGCTGATGTCCGACATCGATCGCTTCGGACGTGTCAACGAGGCCTACGGGCACGACTTCGGCGACGCGGTGCTCAAGGCCGTCGCCGAGGCGATGCGTTCGCTCGTGCCCGCCGGCGCGACGCTCGCGCGCGTGGGGGGCGAGGCGTTCGCGCTGCTGGTGCCCGAGCTCGATGCCGCCGCCGCGCTGGCGCTCGCCGAACGCGTGCGCGCGCACATCGGCAGCGCACGCATCCGCCGCCCGGATCAGGCCGAGGCGGAGCGCGTGACGCTGTCGGTGGGAGTAGCCGCCGGACGGCCCGGCGAGGCCCCGCAATCCCTGCTGGAGCGCGCCGGGGCGGCCTTGCGGCAGGCCAAGGACGACGGCCGCGACCGCGTCGTCGGCGCGCCCTGACCCTACTCGTTCAGCAGCCGCGCCAGGTAGAGCCCGGTGTGGCTCTCGGCGCAGGCCGCCACGTCCTCCGGCGTGCCCTCGATGACCACGCGGCCGCCGCCGGCACCGCCTTCGGGGCCCATGTCGATGACCCAGTCGGCCGTCTTGATGACGTCCAGGTTGTGCTCGATCACGACGATGGTGTTGCCGGCGTCGCGCAGCTGGTGCAGCACGGTCAGCAGCAGCTGGATGTCGGCGAAGTGCAGGCCCGTGGTGGGCTCGTCGAGGATGTAGAGCGTGCGGCCGGTGTCGCGCTTGCTCAGCTCCAGCGCCAGCTTCACGCGCTGCGCCTCGCCGCCGGACAGCGTCGTCGCGCTCTGGCCCAGCGTGATGTAGCCGAGGCCGACGTCCAGCAGCGTCTGCAGCTTGCGCGCGATGTTGGGCACCGCGTTGAAGAACTCCAGCGCGTCCTCCACCGTCAGCTCCAGCACCTGCGCGATGTGCTTGCCCTTGTAGAGCACCTCCAGCGTCTCGCGGTTGTAGCGCTTGCCGTGGCAGATGTCGCAGGGCACGTAGACGTCGGGCAGGAAGTGCATCTCCACCTTCAGCACGCCATCGCCCTGGCAGCTTTCGCAGCGACCGCCCGACACGTTGAAGCTGAAGCGGCCCGGCCCGTAGCCGCGCTCGCGCGCCGCCGGCACCTCTGCGAACATCTCGCGGATCGGCGTGAACAGGCCCGTGTAGGTCGCCGGATTCGAGCGCGGCGTGCGGCCGATCGGGCTCTGGTCGACGTTGATGACCTTGTCGAACGCCTCCAGGCCCTCGAGCGCGTCGTGCGGCGCGGGCTCGGCATGGCTGCCGTACAGCTCGCGTGCGACGGCGGTGTAGAGCGTGTCGTTGACCAGCGTGGACTTGCCCGAGCCCGACACCCCCGTCACGCACGTCAGCAGGCCGACGGGGATGTCCACCGTCACGTTCTTCAGGTTGTTGCCGCGCGCGCCGCGCAGGCGCAGACGCGTCGCGTTCTGCGGATCGTCGTCCTCGGGCTCGGCGCGCCACGGATGGCGCTCGTCCGGAATCGGGATGCTCAACACGCGCGACAAATACTTGCCGGTGAGCGACTCCGGATTGGCCGCGACCTCGTCCGGCGTGCCCTGCGCGATGATCTGGCCGCCGTGGCGTCCGGCACCCGGCCCCATGTCGATGCAGTACTCGGACGCGCGGATCATGTCCTCGTCGTGCTCCACCACCAGCACCGAGTTGCCGAGATCGCGCAGGTGGCGCAGCGTGGCGATCAGGCGGTCGTTGTCGCGCTGGTGCAGGCCGATCGACGGCTCGTCCAGCACGTACATCACGCCCGTGAGGCCGGAGCCGATCTGCGACGCCAGCCGGATGCGCTGCGCCTCGCCGCCGGACAGCGTGTCGGCGCTGCGATCGAGGCTCAGGTAGTTCAGGCCGACGTTGTTCAGGAACGTGAGGCGGCTGCGGATCTCGCGCACCACCTTGTCGGCGATGTCCGCGCGTGCGCCTTCGAGATGCAGCTGCTCGAAATAGGACAGGCAGTCCGACAGCGTCGAATGCTCGATCTCGAAGATCGGCTTGCGTTGCTGCATCGAGGCGGTAGCGGGCGCGGCCGCCGCGCTCGGCCGCTCCGGAGCAAGGCCGCGCGCCCCCTCGGGGGGCTGGCCGCGGTACTCCGCGGACTGGGGGCTGGCTGACACCAGGAACACGTTGCGCGCCTCGCGCCGCAGCCGCGTGCCGTGGCAAGAAGGACAGGCGCGGGCGGCCTGGTAGCGCGCGAGATCCTCGCGCACCGCGGCTGAATCGGTCTCCTTGAAGCGGCGCTCGAAGTTCGGCAGGATGCCCTCGAACGGATGCGCGCGCCTGACGACGGTCTGCTTCTTCGTCTTGCCCGTGCCTTCCGACGTGTAGGTGAACTCGATGTTCTCCTCGCCCGAGCCGTTGAGCAGCACCTCGCGCGCCTTCAAGGGCAGCGATTCGAAGGGCGCGTCGACATCGAAGCCGTAGTGCTCGGCCACGCTCTCCAGCATCGAGAACGTATAGCCGTTGCGGCGATCCCAGCCCTTGACGGCGCCGGCCGCCAGGCTCAGTGTCGGGAAGGCGACCACGCGGTCGGGGTCGAACGCGACCACCTGGCCCAGGCCGTCGCAGCTCGGGCACGCGCCCACCGGCGAGTTGAACGAGAACAGCCGCGGCTCGAGCTCGGGCAGCGAGTAGCTGCAGATCGGGCACGCGAACTTGGCCGAGAACAGGTGCTCGGCGCCGGAGTCCATCTCGTAGGCGATGGCGCGGCCGTCGGCGATGCGCAGCGCGGCCTCGAAGCTCTCGGCCAGCCGCTGGCGCGCGTCGTCGCGCGTCTTCAGGCGGTCGATGACGATGTCGATGTCGTGCTTCTCGGTCTTCTTCAGCGCGGGCAGGTCGCTGGCCTCGACGATCGCGCCGTCGACGCGGAAGCGCACGTAGCCCTGGGCCTGCATGTCGGCGAACAGCTCGAGAAACTCGCCCTTGCGGTCGCGCACCACCGGCGCCAGCACCATCAGCTTGGTCTCCTCGGGCAACGCGAGCACGTTGTCGACCATCTGCGCGACCGGCGTCGCGGCCAGCGGCAGGTCGTGGTCGGGGCAGTAGGGCGTGCCGGCGCGCGCGAACAGCAGGCGCAGGTAGTCGTGGATCTCGGTGACCGTGCCCACCGTCGAGCGCGGGTTGTGGCTGGTGGCCTTCTGCTCGATCGAGATCGCCGGCGCCAGGCCTTCGATCACGTCGACGTCGGGCTTGTCCATCAGCTGCAGGAACTGGCGCGCATAGGCCGACAGGCTCTCGACGTAGCGGCGCTGGCCTTCGGCGTACAGCGTGTCGAACGCGAGGCTGGACTTGCCCGAGCCCGACAGCCCGGTGATCACGACCAGCGCGTGCTTGGGGATGTCGAGGTCGATGTTCTTCAGGTTGTGCGTGCGCGCGCCGCGCACGCGGATCGCGTGCGCGTCCGGGCGCGCGATGCGCATTGCGCGCTCGAGCTCGGCATCGGAACGCGGCCCGCGCACGGCGCTGCCGAGGTAGCGTCCGGCGTCTTCCGCGCCTTGCACCGGGGCGGCCGCCGCGTTCTGGGCGGCGTCAGGCGTCTTGGCGCGGGTCTGGGTCTTCTTGGCGGCGGGGGCGGGAGTCTTTGAGGATGGCATGGCAAGCGGCGGGCAACCGACCATCATAAACAAGCCGTCAAGTCCACGCACGTCTCCCCGGGGCCGCGGACGCTGGCGGGCGCTCGCCAGGCCGGCCCCGACCCTTCCACCGCCAAATCGCATCGCGCGGCTTTTTGAGCCGAAATCGCGCCGAATGCGCCGGGGTGTTTTGGCCGGCCGCCGGAACATGGTCGACATCCGAACCTCCTCCGATGTCGACATGCTGCACTTCGATACCGCCCAGATGGCCGCGATCACGCAGGCCCACTTCTTCTCGCGCGTGGCCGAGTTCATCCGCGACCAGACCACCGTCCCCGCCTATCGCCAGGCCGCGCTCGACACCACGCTGCGCACCTCGCTGTGGGCGCCGCACTGGGCCACGCTGCGCGACGCCACCGAGCATGACGCCGCGCTGTTCATGTGCTTCCTGCTCGCCTGCGCCACGCTGGGCGTCGACGCCACGCGCGCCGCCGAGGCCGTGCGCCAGTCCAGCCAGCCCGAAACGAGCATGAAGCTGTTCCTGTCGGAACGCGGGCTGCTGCGCTTCTCAGCGTTCGACGTGCCGGACCTCACGCGGCCGAACACGGAGGCCTGACATGGTTTGCTTCGCGCGCAACTCTTCGGCCTCCGCCAAGGCGCCGTGTGCGGCGTGCTGTCGGGCCGATCATCAGAAGGACGACGAGCTGTCGCAGGCCAGCTCGGCGCGGATCGCCGCGCTGACGGGCCGGCGCGGCCCGTCCAATGCCGCCTCTTCGCCCGGTTCCACATCCGGCGCGCCCAGCGGCCGCGTCAGCAGCGACTGCGCGGCCCAGGCCCGCACGCTCGCGCCGACCGTGCAGCGCTTTGATCGCTATCGCGAGGCGCTGCCTTCGGCGCGAGCCGCTGCGGACATGAACGAGCTGGGTGACAAGTCTGGCGATGAGCCGTCCGCGAAACCTTGCCTCACCCGGTTGCCGGTACAGGCGGACAAGCTCAACGCCGAGCTCGGCATGAAGCCCGGCGCGATCGTCGACGGCGACCTTCGCGACGACAAGACCGGCTTCAGAGCGGCGATGTACAGAGACGAGGGGACGGGAAAGCTGATCCTCGTTCCACGAGACACCCAGCCCGACAGCCTCGTCGACTGGCAAGCGAACATCCGCAACGGAATCGGCGTCGACACACCGCAGTACAAGGCCATGCGCGGTCTCGCCTCCACCTTGGCGGCCAACGACCAGGCTTTCGACATCGCCGGCTATTCCAAGGGCGGTGGCCTCGCACAGGAGGGTGGCTTGGTGAGCGAGCTGTCGCAAGTACGCGTCTTCAATTCAGCGGGCCTTTCCGATGAATCGCTCGCCCGAACCGGTCAATCCGACTTCGACAGCCTGACGTCGAGAACGAGGCTCTTCAGTTCAGAAGGCGACTTCCTGACCTTCATGAACACCACCACGGATCCAGGCCAGAACATCATCAATGCCCGCTTCCTCAAGACCGAACTCGCCGGCGAGGGAAGCTTTCTCGCGCCAATCAATATCAAGGTTGCGAATCCGGCGATGCGAGGTCTGGCCGATCCGACCTTGCCGGCCCGGAAGGCAGCGTACATGCAGGAGCTGGACGACCACATCCAAAGCATGCAGACGGCCTACGACACCGGCGGCGACGTGCCTGGCTTTCCGCCCGTCCGGGCCGCCAGCAAGGACACCATTGCCAACAGCGCCACGTTGATCGGCAACCTGCTGAAGGCCGGCAATGGGCAGCCCAACCTGGGCAAGTTGAACCAACACAAGATGCAAGTGGTCCTGGGCGCCATGGAGCATGACGTGAACGGCGATCGCCGACAGCTTCAGGACTTCCTGAAGAAATGCGGATGAACCGCCTCGTCAAGCACCGAACTGACTTCGCCGCGCGCCTGCTCGCGCTCGTCTGCTTCCTGTCGCACACCACCTCCGACGCGATGACACCCATCAATCAATTTTTCGCTTCCGAGCCGCAGGCCGCGCTGGAGATCGCCATCAGGTCGGACGACACCGAAGACATGGCCGCCGCGTTGGCCCGTGGCGCCTCGGTCAACGCCAAGGGGAAGTTCAACATCACGCCGCTGATGGTGGCAGTCGATGCGCAAAGTCCGCGCGCCGTTCGGACACTGCTGGAGGCCGGGGCGCTCCCGAATGCGCTGGCGCAGGACGGCAACGGGCCGGTCAGCCTGGCGGTAAAAAGCTATCTGGCCAAGCCTCATGGCCGGGACATCATGCTGGCGATCTTCAGGGGAGGCGGCGACCCGAACGCAAGGCAACCCGATGGCGATCCCGTGCTGATGCGATTCATCTACGACCGCGACGTCGCCGATTTGAAGCTGATGAAGTCACTCGGTGCCAACCTCGACATCCTGGACCGGACGGGAGACCCGTTGGTCACCAGCGTCGCCATGTCCCAGGACTGGGACATGGCCTGGGCCTTGATCGAACTGGGGGCAGCCTACGACTACGAGGACGGCAGGTCTCGACGCCCGTTGAGCTTGGCGCTCAAGGGTCGCTATCCGGCACCCGATTCGCCGCTCTATTCCTACAAGCTCAAGGTCTGGCAACTTCTCAAGGACAAGGGCATCGCGCTGCCGCCGCTGAGGCGCTAGCTCAATTCGCCGCGGCCGCCGCCCGCGCCGCCACCGAAGCGGCCTGGTCCGCCTTCCGATCCGCCGTCACCTTCTGCGCACTCGGCCGCTGCTCGATCAGCTTGATGTAGCTCTTCCAGTCGATGCCCGCGGCCTGCAGCATGTCGGTGCCGTAGATCACCTTCGTGCCGAGCGCGACCAGCGGCAGGCTGACGTAGGCGGCGCAGTCGGCGATCGTGAAGTCGGGGCCGGCCAGATAGGGTCCGAACTTCGCGAGCCGCTGGAAGGCGGCGATGTTGCGCGTGAGCAGCTTGTGGATGCGGGCCTTGTTGCCGTCGCTCACCTTGTCGCCGAAGAACGCCTCCGGGTAGAGCTCGCGCACGACCAGTTCCAGGTGCAGGTCCACGAACGTGACGAGTTCGCGCACCTTGGCCTGGCCCCAGATGTCGGTCGGCATCAGCGGCGGCTCGGGCTGCAGCGCCTCCAGGTATTCGACGATCACTTCGCTCTCGCACAGCGAGCCGTGCTCGGTGCGGATGTAGGGCACCTTGCCGAGCGGCGAGCACATCAGCATCTCCTCGGTCTTGTCGCCGCCCATCGAGCAGTGCTCCTCGACGAACGGGATGCCCTTCTCGATGAGCACCATCTTGACCTTGTTGTAGTAGTTGGAGAGCGTGAATCCGCTGAGCGTGATCATGGCGTTTCCTGACGGGGATGACGGATGGGCGAGCGTTGACGGCGCCGCCGCTGACGGTGACCGAAAGTGTAGGCGGGGCGACGGTGGTGTCGTGCCGCCTGCGCGACAGCCGCGGCGTGGGCTCACGATCCGCGGATGAATCCGGCACGAGCGGGCATGCCGGATTCGTTCACGGATTCTCAGCGGCCTCGGCGATCCCGCAGTCGCACCACGGCCCAGGCCAGCAAGCCTGCGACCATGCCGCACGCATGCGCGACCGGCGCCACGGCGATGCCCAGCGCCGGGCTGGCGCGCGGCGCGAGATCCCATGGTGCCTCGAACGCCACCTTCGCCAGCGTGCCGGCGAAGATCGCCACGCCGATCCAGCGCTCGCGAAGCGGCCGCTCGTCGTCGACTTGCGGTGGCGGCTGGTCCAGCGTCGAGACCGGCAACACCGTCGAGGTGCCCAGCTCCGTCATCGCCCACGGCCCTTCGGTGATGCGCGAGGGCTCGATGGCCGAGGCGCGCGTGGCGGCGAAACCAGCGTCCGCGCGCGACGGCGCCGCGGGCGGGCGGGTGCGCGCTCGCGCGGACGGCCACGCGAGCGACAGCCCCAGCACGACGACACCCGCGTGCAGCACGCCCGACAGCCCGAAGTAGTGCGGCATCGCGGCGGCCAGCCGCGCGCTGCCGATCATCGCCATCAGCAACTGCGTGACGGGCCACGCGACAAACCAGGCGACGGCCGCCGTGGGCGCCAAGCGCGCGCGCCAACCGACGAACGCGACGACCACGCCGCCGGCCACGTTGACCAGCAGATGCGCCGCGCTCCAGTGCACCCATGCGCAGGTCCACAGGCGCCAGGGCTCGCGCAGTCCGAGCGCCGGCTGCCAGTCCAGCGCCTGCGCGATCGGTGCGGCCGACAGCGTTGTTCCGCCCTCGGCGGAGATCGCCGTCACGACGATCGCGCCCAGGCACAACAGCGCGCTCAGCAGGACCCAGGCCATGCCGTCGCTGCGAAGCGCGCGCCTCACGCGCCGGGGCCGAACACGGCGCGCCACAACGCGCGCCCGGCGGCGCGTTCGGGCGCGAGCGTCTCCTCGGGAAACAGCGTGGGCTGTTCGTCGAGACGCGCGCGGTGCTGCGCGCGGCGCAGCTCGCGGTAGGCGTCCGCGGCCGCGGTGCCGATGCCCGCGTCCAGCAGGCGCGCGTCCTCGGCGCGCTTGAGCAGCGCGATGTTGCCGAGGTTGTCCTGCAGGCCCGGATGCGTGCGGCCGTGCGCCAGCACGAGGTATTGCACGGCGAACTCGATGTCCATCAGGCCGCCTTCGCAGTGCTTCGGGTCGATGCGGGCGTCGCGCTGCGGATGCGCGTCGCGCACCTTCTGGCGCATGGCCGCAACTTCCGAGCGCAGCGCCTCGGCGTCGCGCTCGGCCTCGATCACCGCACGCCGCGTGGCTTCGAAGCGCTCGCCGAGCTCGGCGTCGCCGGCGCAGAAACGGGCCCGCGTGATGGCCTGGTGCTCCCACGTCCACGCCGTGTTGCTGCCGCGGCCGCGCTGGTAGCTCTCGAAAGATTCGATGGACGTCACCAGCAGCCCGGAGTTGCCGTTGGGGCGCAGCGCGGTGTCGATGTCGAACAGCTCGCCGGCCGCGGTGCGCAGCGTCAGCCAGGTGATCAGCTTGCGCACGAAGGCGGCGTAGACCTCCTGCGCGCGGTACGGGTCGGCCTCGCCGGCGTCGTCGTAGAGGAAGACGACGTCGAGGTCGCTGCCGTAGCCCAGCTCCTTGCCGCCCAGCTTGCCGTAGGCGATCACGGCCAGCTTGGGGACGTCGCGATGGCGTTGCTTCAGGTGGCCCCAGGCCCAGTCGAGGCTGCGTTCGAGGATGGTGTCGGCCAGCGCGGACAGCTCGTCGGCCACCGCTTCGACCGTGATGCGCCCCTCGACGTCGCGCACCAGCGTGCGGAAGATCTCGGCGTGGTGCGCGCGGCGCAGCGTGTCCAGCAGCGCGCCTTCGTCGGCCTCGCCGGAACGCTTCCAGGCCTCGTGCCGGTCCTCGAGTTCGGCGGTGAGCGCGGCCGGCTCGAAGCGCTCGATCATCGTGCGCTCGTCGGCCAGCTCGTCGATCACGCCGGGGTGCAGCATCAGGTAGCGCACCGGCCAGCGCGCGAGGCCCAGCAGGCGCAGCAGGCGGCGCTGCACGTTCGGGCGCTCCACGAGCAGAGCGAGGTAGCTCTCGCGTCGCAGCAGCGGCTCGATCCAGTCGACGAAGCGCACGGCCGCGACGACGGAGCAGTTGCCCGAGCGGATCTCGTCGACCGCGCGTTGCACCAGCTTGGCGATGCGCAGCCGGCTCTCCTCGCGCAGGTTCTGAACGCGCGGGTTCTCGGCGAACAGGCGCACGCGCTCGCCGAGTTCGGGCGGCAGGCGATCGAGCCACGTCTCGCTTTCGAGCTGCGCCTTGGGCGCGCTGCAGCTGCCGTTGCGGCACCCGCCGTTGCGCGGCGGCGGCGCGCGGCCGTCGTGCAGCAGCGTGTCGAACTCGGTCGAGACGAACTCGCGCGTCTCGCCGAGGCGGTCGAGCAGTTCGCATGCGTTCTTGCCGCAGGACAGCCCGAGGCTCGCGGCGATCCAGCCGAGGTCGACATCGGCGGTGGGCAGCAGGTGCGTCTGCTGGTCGTCGAGGAACTGGATGCGGTGTTCGATGCGCCGCAGGAACACGTACGCGTCGCGCAGCTTCTCCGCAGTCTCGGCCTTCATCAAGCCGGTGGCGCGCAGCTTGTCGAGTGCCTTCAGCGTGGAGCGCGTGCGGATCTCGGGGAACTGGCCGCCGCGCACGACGAGCAGCAGCTGCACGATGAACTCGATCTCGCGGATGCCGCCGCGCGACAGCTTGACGTCGTTGGCGCGCTCCGGCCGCCCGGCGGCGCGGCGCTGCGCCTCCTCGCGGATCTTGTGGTGCAGCGTGCGCAGGCCCTCGAACACGCCGTAGTCGAGATAGCGGCGGTAGACGAAGGGCGTCACCAGCGAGCGCAGCGCCAGCGCGCGGCCCGAGGTGACCGCGGCGCGCGGGGCGACGACGCGGCTCTTGAGCCACGCGAAGCGCTCCCACTCGCGGCCCTGCACGAGGAAGTATTCCTCCAGCATCGCCAGGCTCACCACCGGCGGGCCGGAGTTGCCGTTCGGCCGCAGCGCGAGGTCGACGCGGAACACGAAGCCGTCGTCGGTCACGTCGCCGATCAGCGCGTACATGCGGCGCGCCACCTGGCCGAAGTATTCCTGCGCGCTCACCGGCTTCGCGCCGTCGGTGGCCGCGTCTTCCTCGTAGACGTAGATCAGGTCGATGTCGGACGACACGTTCAACTCGCGCGCGCCGAGCTTGCCCATGCCGATGATCCAGAACTCCACCTTCTCGCCGGCCGCGTTGCGCGGCACGCCCCAGCGCGGATCGATGTCGGCCAGCGCCTGCGCATGTGCGCGCTCGAGCGTGGCCTCGGCGAGATGCGTCATCGCGGCGGTGACCTCGGCCTGGTCGGCGCCCTGTTCGATGTCGAGCACCGCGAGACGCTCCAGCACCAGCTGGCGCGCGATGCGCAGCGCGCGCATCACGGGCAGCCCCTCGGCTTCGAGCGCCGCGATCAGCGCCGTGATGGCGGCGAAGTCGGGCAGGCCGGCCGGCAGGCGATCGAGCATGTCGGCGTAGCGCCGCCGCACGCGCTGCACGAAGCGGCTGTGCGCGGCCAGGGCATTGCCGCGTGCCAGCGGGATCGCAGTCTCGGGCGCGTTCACGACGACCGCCCGGCCGCGGCGCGGCACGTTACGAAAAGTTCGCGGGAACTGAGGGCAACAATGACCCCTTGCCGCCCGGATTGGCGCTCGTCTTGCCCACCTACACTGTGGTCTGGGGCTCTGCCACCCCGTGCCGAACTTTTCATGGAATTGCAACTGAGCGCATTTTTCGATCCAGTCGTCAGACGGCTGCGCTTCATGCCGTGGCGGCGCGGGCTTCAACTGGCCTGGAAAGCCGTGGTGTACGCCGGTCTGTCCGTGCTGTGCCTGCTCGTGCTCGCGTGGCTGACTCTGCAGTGGGGGATTCTGCCGCACATCGAGGATTGGCGCCCCGAGATCGAGCGGCATGCCAGTCGCGCGGTAGGGGTTCCGGTGCATATCGGCCACATCAGCGTCCGCTCGTCTTCGTGGATACCCGCGGTCGACCTGCGCGATGTCGTGCTGCGCGACGCGTCCGGCGCCGAGGCGCTGCGGCTGCCGCGCGTTTCCGCGGCGCTGTCGCCGGAGTCGTTGCTGCTGCTGAAGCCGCGCCTGGCCCAGCTCTACATCGAGGACGCGCGACTGCTGGTGCGCCGCGACAGCGCCGGCCACATGCACGTCGGCGGCCTCGAACTTGCGCAGCGCGCCACCGTCTCGAGTGCCGACGAGGCCGCGACGCTCGACTGGCTCTTCAGCCAGCAAGAAATCGTGCTGCGCCACGGCGCCGTGCGCTGGATCGACGAGCAGCGCAACGCGCCCGCCCTCGAGCTCACCGACGTCGACATCGTGCTGCGCAACGGCCTGCGCTCGCACGACATGCGCGTCGACGCCACGCCGCCCGCCGACTGGGGCGATCGCTTCACGCTGCGGGCGCGCACGCGCCAGCCGCTGTTTTCGTACGCCGGCGACTGGCGCCGCTGGACCGGCACGCTCTACGCCGACCTGCCGCGCGGCGACGTCGCGCAGTTGAAGCGCCACGTCGACCTGCCGTTCCAGCTCGATGGCGGCCAGGGCTCGCTGCGCCTGTGGCTGGATTTCCAGAACAACCACTGGCAGTCCGCGACGGCCGACGTGCAGCTCAACGACGTCGGCGTGCGCCTCGCTCCCAACGTCGAGCCGCTGGCCATCGCGCACGCGAGCGGCCGCCTGACCGCGAGCCGCGATCCGGCCGGCGTGTCGGTGTCGGCGGAGCACTTCGGTTTCGAGACCGCCGCCGGCGTCGTCTGGCCCGCGGGCGACATGCGCGTGTCCTGGCAGCAGGTGCAGCGTAGCGTGGTCGTGCGACTCGGGCGCCGCGCCTACGTCAGCTATTCGCGCGAGAAGGCGCTCGCACAAGCGGCTGGCCGCGCGCTGGCGCCGTCCGGGCGGGCGTCGTCGTCATCCGGCAAGGTGCCCTGGGACGACCTCGAGCCCGTGACGGGCGGCGAGCTGTCCGCCGACCACCTCGACCTCGCGCTGATGCGCCGCCTTGCCGCCGCGCTGCCCTTGCCTCCGGTCGCGCAGAAGTGGCTCGCCGACTTCCAGCCCGAGGGCGTCGTGCGCCAGCTCGACGCGCACTGGACGGGCCCGCTGGCCACGCCGCGCCTGTACCGCGTCGATGCCGCCGTCACCGGCTTCGCGATGGCCGCCGGCGCGATCCCCGAAGGCGGGCGCAGCGGCCGACCGGGCTGGCGCAACGCCAACGTCACCGTCGACGCCAACGAGCGCGGCGGCACGGCGCACGTCGCGCTGGACGGCGGCAGCATCGAGCTGCCCGGCGTGTTCGAGGAGCCGGTGATCCCGTTCGACCGCTTCGGCGCCAACGCGAAGTGGACGATCGCGCCGTCGGGCGACGCCACGCAGCCGCCGGCGATCTCGGTGGCGCTCGACGACGTGCGCTTCGTCAACGCCGACGCCGAGGGCCAGTTGCAGCTGCAGTGGCACAGCGGCCCGGACTCGGCACCCGGCGCGGCGGCGTCCGCCGGCCAGGTCGGGCGCGGCCGGCGCTTTCCCGGCAACATCGACTTGAAGGGCGTGCTGACCCACGCCCGCGCGGGCCGCCTCGCGCGCTACCTGCCGGCGCCCGGCCTGACGGAGACGCGCAGCTACGTCGCCGCCGCGTTCTCGTCCGGCGAGATGGACAACGTGCGCTTCGACGTGCGCGGCGACCTGGCCGGTTTCCCGTACCAGCGCCTGCACGACGGCGAGTTCCGCATCGACGGCCACGTGAGCGGCGTCGATCTCGACTACGTGCCCGGCCCGCGCCTCGACGACGGCTCGCGCGGCCCGTCGCAGTGGCCCGCGTTCGCGCAGGTGGCCGGCGAGATCGTGCTCGATCGCGGCTCGCTCGAGATCCACGATGCCAGCGGCCGCATGGACGGACTCTCGCTGCATGACGTCAACGGCGGCATCAAGAACCTGTACGAGCAGCAATCGCTCTCGCTGCACGGGCAGGTCGACGGCCCGATGACCGACTTCCTGCACTACGTGGCGCAGTCGCCGGTGGGCGGCTGGCTGCACAACGGCCTCGCGAACACGACCGCCAGCGGCGACGCCAACCTGGATCTCGCGCTCGACATCCCGCTGCATCGCGGCGGCGACCAGACCACCGTCAACGGCGCGTTGACGCTGTCCGGCAACGACGTGCGCCTCGTCCCGGGAACGCCCACGCTGACGGACGCGCATGCGCGCATCGCCTTCACCGAGAAGGGCGTCACCGTCGACGGCGGCCATGCACGCGCGCTCGGCGGCGACACCGCCTTCGACGGCGGCACGCAGGCCGACGGCAGCCTGCGCTTCACCGCGCTGGGCGCGGTCAGCGCGGACGGCCTGCGCATGGTCGCGGACGAGCCGGTGCTCGCGCGTCTGGCCTCGCACGTCAGCGGCCAGTCCAACTACAAGCTGGGCATCACGATAGCCAACGGCCAGACCGCGTTCGCGCTGACGAGCCCGCTCGCCGGCCTCGGCCTGGCGCTGCCCGCGCCGTTGAACAAGCCGGCCGATGCGACGTGGCCGCTGAGCGTGTCGACGACGATGTCGCTCGAGGAAGGCCGTCCGCGCGACACGCTGCGCGTGGAACTGTCGCAGCCGCAGGGCCCGCTGCTGCAGGCCGAGGTGCTGCGCGACCGCTCCGGCGACGTGCCGCGGCCGCTGCGCGCCGCCTACGCGGTCGGCGCCCCGCTGCCGCCGCTGCAGCCCGGCGGCGTGCTGCTGCTGCACGGGCCGGCGTTCAACGGCGACGCGTGGCTCGCGTTCTGGCGCGGGCTGTCCGCCGGCGCCGCCGCGGTGCCCGCGCCGTCGCCCGGCGCGACGCGCGCGGCCACCGACGAGATGGGCATCAGCTACGTGCCGTCGGCGGCGGCGCTGAAGACGCCCGACCTGGTCATCGGCGGCCGCCACCTCACCAACGTCGACGTGATGCTGGCGCAGGTGATGGCCGCGGGCGACGACGTCTGGCGCTCCAACATCGTGTCCGACCAGACCAAGGGCGTCGTCGAATACCGGCCCGAGACGCCCACTCGCGGCGCGCAGCTGTTCGCGCGGCTGGACCGCCTGTCGCTCGACGCCCACGACATGGACGCCAGCGTCGACGGCGCCGCCAGCGCGCCGGCCTCGTCCGAGCCGCCGCCGCAGACCACCACCAGCGTGCCGGCGCTCGACATCGTCGTCGACAACTTCGAGCTCAACGCGAAGCGGCTGGGCAAGCTGGAGGTCGCGGCCACGCTGCAGTCGGGTGCGCGCGACTGGCGCCTGACGAAGCTCGCGCTGACCACGCCCGAGGCCAAGCTGAGCGGCAGCGGCCGCTGGAGCGGCGCGACGGTGCGCCACATGTCGCTCGACTTCGACCTCGAGCTCGCCGACTCCGGCGCCTTCCTCGAACGCCTGGGCCTGGGCCGTGTGCTGAAGAAGGGCAAGGGCAAGCTCGCGGGCTCGGTGACGTGGACGGGTTCGCCGCTCGCGCTCGACTACCCCAGCCTGGCCGGCAAGCTGCGCGTCGAGATCGACGAGGGCCAGTTCCTGAAAGCCGACGCCGGTGCCGGCCGCCTGCTGGGCGTGCTGAGCCTGCAGTCGTTGCCGCGCCGCCTCACGCTCGACTTCCGCGACCTGTTCGACGAAGGCTTCGCCTTCGACAACGTGACCGGCGACGTGCTGATCGATCGCGGCGTGGCGACCACCAAGGACCTGCGCATGCGCGCCGCCGCGGCGGCGGTGCTGATGTCCGGCCGCGCCGACCTGAAGGCCGAGACGCAGGACCTGGACGTGATCATCGTGCCCGAGGTCAACGCGGGCGCGGCGTCGCTGGCCTATGCGGCCATCAACCCGGTGATCGGCATCGGCACCTTCCTCGCGCAGCTGTTCCTGCGCAGCCCGCTGACCGAAGCCGGCACGCGCGAGCTGCACATCAGCGGCAGCTGGGCCGACCCGAAGGTCGACCAGGTCGAGCACAAGGCCGCGGTCGCGGCGGCGGCGGCGGCGGCGTCGGCGGCGCGCGCGGACGAAGCGGCGCAGGCGGCATCGGCCGCATCCGCCGCGTTCGCCAAGCCCGCGCTTTGAACGGCCGAAATCGCGCCCTGCGCGCCGGTCGGATTTCGCGCGCGGGCGGATACTTGCGGCAACGAGAAGGAAAAGCCCCATGACGAAGTTCGCCGCCATCCAGACCGTCTCCACGCCCGACGTCGCCCGCAACCTGGCCGCCGCCGGCCGCCTCGTGGCCCAGGCCGCGCAGGCCGGCGCGCAGTGGGTGGCGCTGCCCGAGTATTTCTGCCTGATGGGCCGGCGCGACGACGCCAAGCTCGACATCGCGGAGGCCGACGGCGACGGGCCGATCCAGCGCTTCCTGTCCGACATCGCGCGCGAGCACCGCATCACGTTGATCGGCGGCACGCTGCCGATCGCGGCAAGGACGCCGGGCCGCGTGCGCAACGCCTGCTGCGTCTACGGCCCCGACGGCGCCCGCCTGGCGCGCTACGACAAGATCCACCTGTTCGCGTTCGACAACGGCAAGGAGGCCTACGACGAGGCACGCGTGCTGGAGCCGGGCGACACGCCGGTCGCGGTCGAGCAGGACGGCTGGCGCGCCGGCCTGTCGGTCTGCTACGACCTGCGCTTTCCCGAGCTGTACCGCGGCCTGATGCGTCCGCCGTGCGACGTCCTGTTCGTGCCGGCCGCGTTCACCTACACCACCGGCCTGGCGCATTGGCTGCTGCTGCTGCGCGCCCGCGCCGTCGAGAACCAGTGCTACGTCGTCGCGCCCGCGCAGGGCGGCACGCACGAGAACGGCCGCCGCACGTTCGGCCACAGCGTGGTGATCGATCCGTGGGGCGAGGTGTTGTCGCTGGCGCTGGACGGCGCGGAGGGCGAGGGCTTCGCGCTGGCCGAGCTGTCGCACGAGCGGATCGAGGAAGTGCGCGTGCAACTGCCGGCGTTGCGGCATCGGAAGCTGTGAGGCATCGCTAGCTGCCGCCCGCATCGTCGCGATGCTGCACGGCACTTCGACAGGAACATCGGTTGCTGCGATCGTGTGCGAGGCAGAGTCCCTGCGCTCGCATCGATGGGAAGCAGCATGTTCGCAAGATCCGTGATGGCTGGAGTGGCCTGCGCCGCCGTTGCCGCCGCGGCGTGCGCCCAGGCTGCGTCGAGCTTGCCGGCGCCAGCCACCGCCTCGACGGCGCCACCGCACGCCCCACAGGCAACGCGGCATGCCAGGCCCAGGCTCGACCTCAGCGGGCGACGGCGCGTCGGCAAGGCCTCGATTTACGCAGGCAAGTTTCGCGGCCGCACGATGGCGGATGGCACGCGCATGAACCCGCAGGACGACAGCGCCGCCAGCAAGACGTTGCCGCTGGGCACGACGGCCAAGGTCACCAACCTCGAGACCGGCGAGAGCGCGGTCGTGACCATCCGGGATCGCGGGCCCTTCGTGAAAGGCCGCATCGTGGACCTGTCGCCCGCGACCGCCGACAAGGTGGGCCTGGCCCGTCGCGAAGGCGTCTCCAGGGTCGAGGTCACACCGCTCGCCATGCCGTCGTCCAGCGATGGCGCAAGACTCCCTGATGCATCGCGAGACGCGCCGTCCGGCCAGGCCGATCCTGGCCCGACGGCGGTTCGGAGATAGCGCTTGCTGTCGATCGGTGCGGTGGTTTCGTCCATCGCGTCCACCAGCGGGCACCCCAAGGCGTTCGCCAGTTCGCCGTTCACGAGCGCGGTATCGGCGGTCGACAGCGGGTTGTCGATGCAGTGGGCGGAAAGCAGCGCCTCCGGGGGGCCACCTTGGCCGGAGCAATGTTCGCCCCGGCAGGGATCGTCTCGAAGTCCCTCTGATTCGGCGCCAGGGGCGGCCGTCGCGCGCCGACCTACTCCGACGTGCCCTGCTGCTGCTTCTCTTCCTGCCGCCGCAGGCGCTTGCAGATCGGGTAGTGCTCGAAGCGCGTGTCGTTGTCGCACAGCTTCTTGACGCACGCGGCGATCCTGGCCGGCTCCTGGTCGGCGCAGACGTCGCGCCAGTTCGGCGCGCGCGAGACCGGCGCCGCGGTCGCGGCCGTTGCCGGGGCCGTCTCGGGGCTCGTCCTGGCGGCGGCCTGCGGCTCGTTCGCCGGAGCCGCGCCGGGCGGCGGCGGAGGCAGCACCGGCGGCGGCAGCTTGAGCGCGGCGATCTTTGCCTCCAACGCCCTGCTGCGCGCCTCCTTGGCCGACCTCGAACGCGCCGGCGACGTCTCGGCCACGCGCGCAGGCGCCGATGCCACGGAGGCGACATCGGCGACGGACGCGACGGACGCGACGTCGGCGGCCGGTGCCGCGGCGACGCTTGCCGCCGCATCGCTCGCCGCGGACGATGGCTGCGAGGCCGCCGCCGAAGCCGCCTCGGCGAGCGGCGCCGAAGCCTCGACCGGCATGGCCGCGGCCGCGCTGGCGGGCAGCTCGGTGGACGATGCGCTCGCCGCGGCCGGCGCCGCCGCTGCCTGCAGTCCGACCGCCGGCATCCACTGCTGCCGCGTCGTCCAGGCGCCGGCTGCCGCGGCCGCCAGGACCAGCAGCAACAGCAATGCCTTCAGCGGCGATTGCGATTTCGGCGGCAGCATGACGCTGCGCTCCGGCGTCTCGAGTTCGTCATGCCGATGGCGCGCGGCAGGCGCGGAGGGCGCCGGCGTCCGCTGGGGCGGCGTCGTGCGCATCGTGGCCTGGATCGTCTTCTCGTAGCCCGCGGAACCCGGCGCGGGATGCGTGGCCGCCGCGGATCCCTGCGCCGCGGTGCGTGCCGGAACGGCGATGCGTCCGGCCAGCGCGCCGCGGAACTCCGCCACCGACTGCGGGCGGTCCTGCGGGCGCACCGCCATCGCCCAGTCGAGGACGCGCAGCAGCTGCGGCGAGCAGCCGCGCGGCGCGATGCGCGCGAGCGGCTCGAGTTCGTCGCCCATCACGCGCGCGGTCGCCGGCAGCGGCGCGCGGCCCGTCAGCAGGAAGTAGCAGGTGCCCGCCAGCGCGTAGAGATCCGTCCAGGGCCCCTGGCGCATGGACTGCGTCTCGGCGTATTGCTCGATGGGCGCGAACTGCGGCTTGAGGATCGCGGTGACGTTCTGCGTGCGGTCGGCCAGCACCAGGCGGGCCGCGCCGAAATCGAGCAGCACGGGGCGCTGGTTGTCGCACCAGAGGATGTTGTCCGGCGCGATGTCGCGGTGATAGACCTCGGCCTCGTGCATCGTCTCGAGCGCGCCCAGCAGCGGCTCGATCAGCGCGCGCATCCAGGCGTCGTCGAACGCGCCGGGCCCGCTCTCCTTGCGCAGCTGGCGCAGGTTGCGGCCCTTGTACAGCGGCATCGCCATGTAGGCCGTGCCGTTGCCCTCCCAGAAGCGGAACACCTTGACCAGCGCGGGCTGGTCGAAGCGGGCGAGCAGGCGGGCCTCGTTAACGAACGACTGCAGGCCGAGCGCGAAGTTTTCCTCGTGCGCGCGTGCGCGCAGCGTCACGCGCTCGCCCGCGCCGCGTCCGGCCAGCGAGACCGGCATGTATTCCTTCAGGGCGACGTCGCGCTGAAGCGCGTCGTCCCAGGCCCGGTAGACGATGCCGAAGCCGCCGGCGCCCAGCACCTCGCGGATCTCGAATTCGCCCAGGCGCGCGCCGATCGGCAGCGCGTCGCTGCCGTCCTCCGGCTGGTGGGGCACGGTGCCGGGTCGGGCGTTGGAGGGTTCGGACATGGTGGCGTAGTGTGCCGCAGCCGGCGCTGCGTGCTCAACGCCGAACCCTGCCCGGCGGTGCACGCGCCGGCATTTTGTCGCGCGGCGGCCGCCGATATCGGGCGGGCGTCTCCCGACGCCGCCGTGCTCACGCCTCTGCCAGCACCTCGTCGCGATCCGACCCGGACGCCGACTTCAGCAGCGCCGTCGCCTTGTGCGCCGGCACGGCCGACACCTCGATGCCGAACGGCGCGACGTCCGCCGCCACGGCCTCGCAGAAGCCGGCGATCGAGAACAGCGCCGGGCCGCGCTGCCGGTCGGGCGCCGGCACGAGGTGCACGATGCGGCCGGCACACTGCTCGCGCATGGCCTCCAGCACGCCGCGCGTCACGTTGAACAGCGCGCGCACCGAGGCGCTGAAGTCGTACGGCGGCCGGACGTCGAACTCCGTCTGCGGGCTGGCTTCGGCCGCGCCGTGCACGAGCACGTCGACGCCGCCGAAGCGCGCCACCGCGGCCTTGACAGCGACGCTCACCGCGCGCGCATCGACCTCGCGCAGCGCCAGCACGAGCAGGCGCTCGTCGGCCACGTTGCCGATGCGGCGCAGCACCGCCAACGCGTCGGTGTCGGCGGCCACGACCTGGTGGCCGGCGGCCAACGCCTGGCGCACGATGTCGGCGCCCAGGCGCGACGCCGCGCCGGTCACGAACCATGTCTGTCGATTCATCGTCTTCTCCTCGGGAGGGGTGGTTGCATGCCGACGGCGGCGCTGGAGAAGCGCACGCCGGCGGCGTCGGAATTCGTTTGGGTGCTCGGCGTGACGCTTCAGGGAGGTCACGGCCCGCGGAGTGCGGGCGCCTGCGTGGGGCGATGCGCCCCGGGCTCGTCGCAGGCAGGAAGGGCGCGTCGTCTCGCTGCGCCTGGCCACGCGGTGGGCCTGTTCGCAGGGCGGCCGGGGAGGCCGCACGCGCCGATCTCTTTCGAGGCCGGGTGAACGCAGTTTAGGAAATGGCGGCGCCGGAGAGAAGTCCTGAAACTCCAGACTTCTTGCCTAAAGCTCCAAGAATGGCCTGAATATGACAATTCCAATTCCGATTCCTGGCCTGTTCCTTTAGAGTCCGGATCATTGAAGACCGACCCGGAGACTGCGCGATGGCGCACGACGACGCCGCGATCCGCGCGGAGATGACGGCCCTGGTGGCCGAGCTGGCGCCCGAAGAAGGCATGACGCCCTCGCTGCTCGAAGGCGTGGCCTTCGGCCGCTCCAACCGCTCGCTGCCGCGTACGCCGGCGCTGTACGAACCCTGCGTGCTGATCGTCTGCCAGGGCCGCAAGCGCGGCTATTTCGGCGACCAGGTGATCGACTACGGCGCCCACCAGTTCATGGTCGCCTCGGTGCCGATGCCGTTCGAAGGCGAGACCTTCGCTTCGCCCGAGAAGCCGCTGCTGGCCATGAAGGTCAAGCTCGATCTCGGCATCGTCGCCGACCTCGTGCTGGCGCTCGACGCCTCCGGCGAGTCGGCCGTCGCGGCGGAAAGCCTCGTGTCGGCGCCGATCGACGCGCCGCTGGGCGAGTCCGTGCTGCGCCTGCTGCGCGCGCTGCGCTCGCCGCTGGAGACCCGATTGTTCGGCGCCAGTCTGATGCGCGAGGTCTGCTACCGCGTGCTGACCGGCCCCAAGGGCCCGGCGCTGCGGGCGGCGCTGGCCCAGCGCGGCCACTTCGGGCAGATCGCCAAGGCGCTGCATCGCATCCACGTCGACTTCCACCAGCGCCTGGACATCGACACGCTGGCGCAGGAGGTCCATCTCAGCGCGGCGGCGTTCCATGCGCACTTCAAGACCGTGACGGCGACGTCGCCGATCCAGTACCTGAAGGCGACGCGGCTGCACAAGGCGCGGCTGCTGATGATCCAGGACGGCGTCAGCGCGAGCCGGGCGTCGAGCCGCGTGGGCTACGAGAGCGCGTCGCAGTTCAGCCGCGAGTTCAAGCGCCTGTTCGGCCGCACGCCGGTCGAGGAGCAGCGCCTCGTGCACGCCGCGTATGCGCCCGCGCACGAGGGGCGCGACCGGCCCTGAGCGACCCCGCGCCGCTGCATGAAAAGCGCATCCGTGCGGCGCACGCCACGATTTCCGCCGCTTCGCCACCCCCTCAGGGGCGATGACAAGGCCCGTGGGTCGGGGAGAATCGTCGGCACAACATGACAGCGGAGCGCCCGTCAAGCGGGCGAGGGACGGAATGGAAACCAGCACGCAAGACCCGTGGCAGCCGACGGCTGCGCCTGAGGTGGCAGCCCTGGCCGAACGGCCGCTGCCGATTCGCTTCACCGGATCCGGCAGCGAGTACTTCCGCATCTGGATCGTCAACCTGCTGCTGTCCATCGTGACGCTCAGCCTGTATCGACCCTGGGCCAAGGTGCGGCGCCTGCGCTACTTCTACGCCAACACGCTGGTCGACGGACATGCGTTCGATTTCCACGGCAACCCCTGGAAGATGCTGCGCGGCTACGTGCTGGTGGGCCTGATGCTCATCGCGTATTCGGCGGCGGGCCGCTTCTCGGCGACCGCGGCGCTGGTGGCGGTCGCGATCCTCGCGGTCCTGTGGCCGGCCCTGTTGCGGGCGTCGATGCAGTTCCGCCTCGGCAACACCAGCTGGCGCGGCCTGCGGTTTCGCTTCACCGGATCGCTGGCGGGCGCCTACGCCTGCATGCTGCCGATGTTCATTCCGGCGTTCGCGATGGCCATGCTGCGGTTCGAGATCGTCGATCCCCAGCATCCGACGATGACCTACATCAAGCACATCTACCTGGTGATGTTCGCGAGCGCCCTGGTGGCTCCGCTGATGTGGTGGCTCTTCAAGCGCTACCAGCACGACCACTACAGCCTGGGCCAGTGGCAGACGCGCCTGACCATCGGCGCGGGCCGGATGTACGGACTGAGCCTGCGCGTGTTCGGCGTATTCCTGCTGTCGTTGATCGTCGTCCTCATCGTGGTCGCGATCGTCGCCGGCGCCGCCGGGGCCCTGGCGGCGGTCAACGGGCACGCACCTTCGCTGGCCGCGAACAAGCCGCTGTGGATGGTGTTGATCGTGGTGGGCGTGCTGGCGATGTACTTCCTGATGCTGATCGTGCCGGTTCCGTACGCGATGTCGCGCTCGCAGAACCTGATCTGGTCCAGCACGCGTTGCGACGAGCTGCGCTTCGACAGCAAGCTGCCCTTCGGCGCCCTGCTCGGGCTGACGCTGAAGAACTGGCTGCTGATGATCGTGACGCTGGGCCTGTACTGGCCGTTCGCCGCCGTCGCGTTCTACAGGCTGCGCATCGAGGCGCTGACGCCGCAGCTCTCCGGCGATCTCGACCGGCTGCAGGCCCAGGCCGCGGCGCGCGTCACGGACGCGAGCGGCGACGCCGCCGGCGACCTGTTCGGCATCGACATCGGCCTGTGACCCAAGCGGCTTCGGACTCCGCGCCCGACGCGCCCGCCCCGGGCGGCGTGGCGGCGGACTACTTCGACGGCCGTCACGCGAAGGCGCACGCCGTGCGCGTGCACGTGGAGGCCGACCAGTTGGCGATCGCCGGCGACGGCGTTCACTACAGCGTGCCGCTGGCGGGACTGAGGTGGCCCGAACGCACGCGGCACGGCGTGCGCATCCTGCAACTGCCCGACGGCGCCTCGCTGCACTGTCGCGACAGCCTGGCGTGGGATACCTGGTCCGCCGCGGCCGCGGGACGTCGCGACTCGCTGGTCGTGCGCGTGCAGCAGCGCTGGAAATGGGTGTGGATCAGCACGCTGGTGCTGGTCTGCCTGATCGGCGTGAGCTACAAGCACCTGCTGCCCTGGGCGGCACGCGCCGTCGTGGCGGTGACGCCCGAGAGCGCCGACGTGGCGGTCGGCGACGCGGCGCTGTCGCAGATCGACGATGCGGGCGTGATGCTTCCCACGACGCTCTCCGCGGCGAGGCAGGAAGCCGTGCGCACCGCGTTCGCGCAGGCGGTCGCGCGCTTGCCGAGCGACGTGCCGAAGTATCGGCTCGAGTTCCGCAAGTCGACGATCGGCCCGAATGCATTCGCGCTGCCGGGCGGCGCCATCGTGCTGACCGACGACCTGTACGAACGCGTCGACGGCGACAAGGACATCCTGACCGGCGTGCTGGGCCACGAGCTGGGTCATCTGCGCCATCGCCACGGCATGCGCATGCTGGTGCAGGCCGGCGTGCTGAGCGCTGCCGCAGGCGCGGTGTACGGCGACTTCAGCACGCTGTTCGCGCAGATTCCCGTGCTGCTCGGACAGGCCAGCTACTCGCGCGACGCCGAGCACGAGGCCGACGTCGACGCGGTGCGCCTGATGCGCGCCAACGGCATCTCGCCGGCCGTCATGGCCCGCTTCTTCGAGAAGATCCGCCAGCCCCGGCCCGGCGAGAAGACCGACGGGACCGGTCCCGGGCCGCAGATGCCCATCGCGATCGCCTCGCATCCGGCGGACGCGGACCGCATCCGCTTCTTCGAACAGGCGGCCCAGGAGCGTTGATCGCTCCGTGCCGCGGGCTCAGCGAATGCCCAGCTCCGCGCGCCGCGGCAGGTCGGCCCCGCGCCGCGAGCAGGTGATCGCCGCCGCTTGCGACGCGAAGCGCATCGCGTCGAGCAGCGTCTCGGCGCCCATGCCGCGCACGCCGGCGGGCGACAGCGCGCCGAGTTCGTCCAGCCGCGTCAGCAGCGCGGCCTGGAAGGTGTCGCCGGCGCCGACGGTGTCGATCACGTCGACCGGCACCGGCGGCACGTCGCACACGCCGCTCGCGTGCCACGCGAACGCGCCCTTGCCGCCGCGCGTCAGCGCGACCAGCCCCGCGCCCTTGCCGAGGCATTCGGCGGCGAAGGCGGCCGGGTCGATGCCGGGGTACAGCAGGCCGAGATCCTCGTCGCTCAGCTTGAGGACGTCGGCGTGCGGCAGCATCCATTCCAGCGTCTCGCGCCAGACGGCGACGTCGGGCTCGACGTTCAGGCGCAGGTTCGGGTCGTAGCTGACCACCATCCTGCCGCGCACGCGCTCGATCAGCGCGCGCTGCGTGGCGGCGGTGTCGCCGACGACCATCGTGTACGAGCCGACGTGCAGCAGGCGCGCGTCGGCCGGCATGCGCTTCAGTGCTTCGAGCGGCAGCGTGCGGTCGGCGGCGCCGGTGCCGTAGAACGCGTATTCGGGCACGCCCTTGGCGTCGACGCCGATCAGGCTGATCGTCGTCGGCGCCGCGCTGCGGTGCACGGCGTCCAGCGAGACGCCTTCCGCACGCAGCGCGTCGACCAGCCGGCTGCCCAGCTCGCCGCTCGAGATGCCGCCCAGGAAGGCGACCTTCTGGCCCATGCGCGCGAGGCCGAACGCGACGTTCAGCGGCGAGCCGCCGATGCGGGCATCGAGCGCGATGCCGGTGGGCGTCGTCGTGCCCGTGAACACATCCATCAGGGCTTCGCCCGCGACCACGAACATGCTTGTCTCTCTCGTCGAAAAATAACTGGGATCTTCAGCGCCAGCCGAACATCATCTGGCGCGCGAACGCGCGCTTGGCAAAGGGAACCGCCTGCAGCGCCGCGAGGCCCAGCCCGCGCGCCGCCGCGAGGCCCGGCGCGTGCCACGTGAAGCTGCGCGCGAGGAAGTCGGTCGCGCCGATGACGCTCCAGCGGTCGGGCGCACGCGCGAACGCGAGCCCGCGCAGCGCGCGCGTGACGCCCGCATCGGTGGACTGCGCCCCGCCTGCTAGCCGGTCTATCAACAGGAAAGCGTCGCGCAATCCGAGGTTCAGCCCCTGGCCGGCGACCGGATGCAAGGTCTGCGCCGCGTTGCCGATGCGCACGACGCGGCCGTCGACGAGGCTGGCCTCGGCGTTGAGCCCGAGCGCGAACGACTTCAGCGGCGAGATCGCCACCGGCGTGCCGACGGCGTCGGGCAGGCGCGTGGCGAGCACGGCCAGGCGCTGCGTGTCGGTCAGCGGCGCGACGGGGTCGTCGGCCGAGTCCACGCACCACACGAGCGCCGCGCGCGAGCTCCTTGGGTCGGCGCCGGGCAGCGCCGGCAAGGGCAGCAGCGCCAGCGGGCCGTCGCGCGTGAAGCGCTCCATCGCGAGGCCCGGCACCGCGCCTTCGAGCGTGACGGTGCCGACCCAGGCGGTCTGCTTGTAGTCGTGCGTGACGGCCTTGCGCGACTGCTCCGCGAACACGCCGCCCTCGGCGATCACCGCGAGATCGAAGCGCTCGCCGACGCTGCCTTCTGGCGTGACGACGACGCCGTCGCCGTCGGTCTTGACGTCGGCCACGGCGTTGCCGAAGCGCGCGTGCAGGCCGGCGTCCAGCGTGCCGAGCGCGCCCTCCTTCGTCGTGCAGGCGTCGAGGAAGACCTGCTGCAGCGGCGCCAGCAGCGTGCCGTAGCTCAGCACGGCGCCGAGCATGGGTACGTCCAGCTCGTCGGCGCGGATGTGGACGACGGGCTCCCCGAACGGCGTCGCCAGCGTGGGCGGCGCCTGCGAGACATGCACCTGGCGGATGGGCGCGGCCTTCGCGCCGGGCCACGCGCGCAGGCGCTCCAGCATCTGCACGCTGCCGAGGGACAGCGCGAGGGTGCGCGGGTCGCCGGCGACGTCCCTGGCGGCGTCGCGCGTGTCGAACACGCTGACCGACCAGCCGGGCAGGCGCTGGCGCGCGAGCAGCGCCAGCGACAGGCCCACCGGGCCGCCGCCGATCACCGCCAGGCGCGGCGGCGCGCTTCGTTGGGTGTCGTGCGTTGTCACCATGGATGCGAGGGTCAGGGGTGGAATGCTATTGTGGCCCGATGCCTGCGGTCGTGTTGATACGCAGTCGAGAAATGGAGATCCGCCAATGCAATATCGTCGACTGGGCCGTGCCGGCCTGCAAGTGAGCGAACTGTCGCTCGGTTCCTGGGTCACGTACGCCAACCAGGTGGACGTCAACGCCGCCGTCGAGATGATGGCCGCGGCCTACGGCGCCGGCGTCAACTTCTTCGACAACGCCGAGGCCTATGCCGGCGGCAAGAGCGAGGAGGTGATGGGCGCGGCGCTGAAGAAGCTGGGCTGGTCGCGCCTGAACTACACGGTGTCGACCAAGTTCTTCTGGGGCCTGCCGGACGCGGGCGGCGTCACCGTCAACCGCAAGAACACGCTGAACCGCAAGTACCTGATGCAGGCGATCGACGGCTCGCTGCAGCGCTTCGGCCTCGAGCATCTCGACCTCGTCTACTGCCACCGCGGCGACCCGAACACGCCGATCGAGGAGACCGTGCACGCGATGAGCGACATGATCACGCAAGGCAAGGCGCTCTACTGGGGCACCAGCGAGTGGACGGCGGCCGACATCCGCGCCGCCTGGGACATCGCCGATCGCCATCACCTGCACAAGCCGGTCGTCGAACAGCCGCAGTACCACCTGTTCCACCGCGAGAAGGTGGAAAAGGAATTCGCGCGCCTGTACGACGACATCGGCCTGGG